>OIYG01000310.1_pt1 | contig 51050 bp, 56 predicted proteins | sample 1587861 | NCBI WGS metagenome assembly OIYG01 (sample SAMN03283272) | human gut metagenome | biome: human-associated habitat; material: feces | host: Homo sapiens | place: Peru | collected 2012
CAAAACATATCAATGGTTAATGTTTTTGGATAACCCAAATTCAAAGGAAGTAGGTACCATTATGAAAGATAACAAGGAGATAAAAAGTATAGCAGACACTTTAGAACAAGTAAGTGGTGACGAAAAGCTACGTAGAATTGCTGAACTTAAAGAAAAGGCTATGCTTGACGATAAAGCGGCACTAGATTATGCAACTGAAAAAGGTATTGCTAAAGGAATTGAACAAGGTATTGAAAAAGGCATTGAAAAGGAAAGGCATACGTTAATTACTACCATGTTCAAAAATGGAGCTACACTAGATAGCCTAGAGAAACTAACTGGACTAGATAGAAAAGAATTAGAAAAATTACTAAACATCTGTAAATAGATGTGTTTAAAATAAAAACTCATATAAAAATATCCTCAATTTCGGAGGATATTTTTATATAATCTCTGACTTACACAGTTAAATTTTAACGCTTTACTTCACAATTTCAAACACACCATCTGAATCTGTATCTACTAATTGGATATCAGATGACAGAGTAACTACCGGACGGATCCCAAAAATGCCGATGTAGTAATCGTACACGTAGCTACGTTTGCTGTACACATTATATACATGCCCCCTGCCGTTAGTATTCGGGGAAGCCAACCAATACCAGTAATTTTGCGCGTATTCATCTAATTTTTGTATATCAAATAATCCTAAAGCTGATCCTGCTAAATCTTTGAATCCTTCTGAAATACTTGAATCCGTTCTTGTTGTTCCACTTACTTTGTTTGTTGCTCTATTTAGTTCTGCTAATGTTAAATTATGCACATCTACCACATCCACTCCATTTGCTTTGAAATTTAAATTTATATTTGTTCCACTTGCTATATTCCCTACTTTCCTAAATATTCCCATGTTAGCTGTACTTACACTTGTTTCATTTTCTTGGTAGGTAAATAGTATTTCATCGAATTTATATCTCAGTCCATAAGCAGCATATTTATTTGGCTCTCCTTCTTCTATATTATAATCATAGTCTTTACTTGTTTTATATAACGTATCTTTGGTTGCGCTTATCTCTGCTTTTGTTGCCCACCAAGCATTTTTTCCTCCATCTTTTGTACTTCCTGTGTTTTCATTATAGTGATAATATAACCTTGCCGGTATTCCAGTACTTACTATTAGCTTATTTCCTACATCATCTTTACCTAAATATCTCCAACCAGTAGTTGCTGTATACTCTATGTTTGAATACATATCTGTATATGGTATATCATATTGTACATAGCTGCCTATTGCTAGCACATTTGCTATTCTTCCATCTGATTTTACTTCATACTCTTTTCCACTTTCCATTGATACGGTTACTTCATTTTCACTTGTTTTTGCTACTTTTTCTTCTCCAAATTTTTCTTTCATAAATTTTTCAAAAGTTTTCGTTCCTCTTATTTCTTCTATTTTCCATTCTGCAAGTGCTAAAGATAGTGCCTCTTTTTCTGATGCTTGATTTGTATTTTCTTTTGCTCCTTGTGCTTGTTCTATTAAACTTGTATTACTTAATGATATTATTACTGTTGCAGCTAAAATTGCCATTACAATTATTATTATTACAAGCACAACAAGCGAAATTGCATTTTTCCTCATTTTTCATATTCCTCCTCTTTTATTTTATTCTTAAATAAAGGTCGAACTTTGCACACAAAAAAGCCTATGATTTGCACACATGTTTTAACGTATGCAAAGCATAGGCCAATTATATTTGGTCCAAGAAAACTATTTAGAAGGCTTTTTTGCCCCCCCTCATTTACATTATTTTCCATCAGCCTCATTTGTTTTCTCCTTTATTTTTATACATTTATACCAAATATTTTTTATTTACAAGTGTTTATCTAGTGTTTTTTGTAATTTAATCTTTTGGTAAAACTCTAGATATTACCATTTTGTCTGTATTAAATTCATTTTTAATATAATTATTTACGTCTTTTACTGTAATTTCTCCAAGCACTTTTGAAGTTTCAAATACTTCGGTATCTTCAATTATACTGTCTATTACTTCACGAGAAACTTGCATCATACTTTCTGAATTGTATATTTCCTGTCCTATTTTTTTATTTAGTACAATGTTAAATAATTCTTCGCTTATTCCGTTTTCTTTTAGTGCAGCTAGGTGTTCATTAAATTTTTCCTCACATTCTTTATATTTTAAAGATTGGAAAAACACTAGTGTATGTGAAAAATCTTTCCCAGATTCATATGTCATATACATAGGCTCAGTAAGTAATCCTGCATTATACATATCTTCATAAAAATCTGACAAGTCACTAAATGCCGCTTCGTTTATAATCTCTGTAATTAAAGCATTGCGAATATTTGTCTTTCCATCTTTCTTTGAAGATTTAAAACCAATACATATACTTGGCATAAATACATCTAATTTCTTTTCTATTTCACGCATAGCGATATTTTCTGGTTCTTCAGGATAAAATCTTTGAGGAATGGATAACTCATCTCTTTTAGCGCCACCATGTCTTTCCTTTATCATTTTTACAGTAGATTCTATATCCACATCCCCAATTATTATTACAAACATATTTTGAGGGGCATAGAATGTGTTATAACAGCTATATAACTCTTCTTTTGTTATAGAATACACACTTTCTACAGTTCCTCCTATGTCTACATTTAAAGGATAATTATTATACATTGCTCTCATTACATTGTAATACACAACTGAATCAGGAGAGTCCTCATACATATTTAATTCTTGTTCAATTATTCCTTTTTCTTTTTCAACATTTTCGTCTGTAAAATATGGTGTAGTTATGAAATCAAACAAAGTTTTTAAACATTCTTCAAATTTATCGTTTGTTTCAAAAAAGTATACTGTATGGTCATATGATGTGTATGCATTAGAACTTACTCCCATTTTAGCAAATAAATCTAATGCGTTTCCATCTTCTTGTTCAAACAATTTGTGCTCCAAAAAATGTGCTATTCCATCAGGTACACGTTTTCTTTTCTTTTCTTGTATATCATAAAAGTCTGTATCTATTGAACCAAAATGAGTTCCATACATTCCTACCTTTTTTGAAAAACCTTTTTTAGGACAGATATACACTTTTAGTCCATCTTCTAGCTCATACTTATACACTTTTTCCCCAGTTATTTTGTTTGTATCTGTTCTATACATGTACCTCACCTCCTAAGCAAAAAATGCTATCTGTATATACTTTTGATGCAATACGTAATACATCTTCCTTTTTCACACATTTAACCTTTTCAATTATTTCTTCAATTGTAACATCTTTACCAAAAAACATTTGGTTTGCAAACATTGTACGTGCAAATTCTTCTTTGCTATCATAAATAGATTTTAGTGATGCCACTAGTGTATCTACTGATGCTTGAAATTGAACATCTGAAAATTCACCTTTTCTCATAATTTCAAATTGTTCAAGCATAATACTTTTTGCCTTTTCATAATTTCTTGGCTCAATACCAGCGTAAATGTTAATTGTTTGTCTTTGTCTATTATACATAGACTTTGCAAAATACGCTAAACTATTTTTTTCACGCACGTTTTGGAACATAAGAGAAGCTGGATTTCCACCTAACAATTCATTATACACAAGAGTTGCATATGTATCTTCTTCATTTGCACCACATATTTTGGCACCTATTGCAACTACACTTTGAGATATTTGTTGCATCTCTGTTTTTTCTTTTATTTTCTCTGGAATAGTGTATTTGTCTACATTTGTCACTATTTCATGTGGCATATCTTTTTTAAACGTTATCAACAAATCTGTATAAATCTGACTTGCTAACTCTTCATGGTCTTTTATATTACCCACTACGTTTATAACTATTTCAGAATTTTTCATTACATAGTTGTAGTGTTTAGTTAACTCTTTGCTCGTAATGCCTTTTATAACATTCTCATCTCCAAGCACTGAACATGCATAGTCTTCTCCATCAAACATCATTTTATTTAACTGTTCTAGCGCATAACGCTTTTTATTGTCTTTTTCACTATATATTTTTTGAATTAAAGCTTCCTTTTCTCTTTCTACAGTAGAAGCATCAAACGCACCGTCTACAAAGTTTGGGCAAGTTATATAATCTACAAGAAACTCCACTATCTCTGAAAAATCTATTCTACCGTTATTTACATATTCAAAATCTACTCTTAAATTTATATAATCTCTAAATTTATCTGTAGATATATCCATGCACGCATTATACATATGTGCAAGTTTTCTGTTAATCTCCTTTTCTGTAGGATATGTATTATTACCTTTTTTTAAAACATAAGATAAAAGAGCATTTTTGCTCATATTCTCTTCACTCATTGGTGTTAAAAAGTTTATATTTACAAAAACACTCTTAAATTTATCTATATTAACTAAATTAATATTTTTCATTTTTACTCCTTACATTTGGTTTAATTTTTCTTTTACTATATCACTTACAAGTTTTCCATCAGCTTTTCCAGCAGTCTTTTCTCTTAAAGCTCCCATTACACGTCCCATATCTTTAGGAGACGTAGCACCAACAGCTTTTATAGTATCTACTACTATTTCTTCTACTTCTTCACGAGATAATTGCTTTGGAAGATATGCACTTAATATTTCTATTTCTTTTTTTGTTTGCTCTACTAGGTCTTCTCTTCCGCCTTTTTCAAAATCTGCAATACTTTCTTGTCTTTTCTTTACTTCTTTTGCTACAATAACTTCAATATCTGTCTGGCTTAATTCTTTTTGTGTATCCTTTTCAACTTGTAATATTGCTGCTCTTAAGCATGTAATTGTATCCTTTTTTAATGTGTCTTTTGTTTGCATTGCTTCTTTTAAAGCTTTAAGTAATTCTTCTTTTATGTTCATAAATTTATCCTCCTTAAATATTATATATTTTTTAAAACAATTTATTATAATTTATCTTCCTCATTTTTGCTTGTTTCTTCTATCATAGCATGTTTCCTTGCGTTTATATTTGAGACAATATACCCTATAACCCAAATAAGTACAACAATTATAATGCAAAGCACACCTTGTATTACTTTACCTGAAACAAGTGTAACGGCAACTATTCCTAGTATACTTGTTAATGCATACAATATTAAAACTGCTTGTTTTTGTGAAAAGCCGTGCTTTAACAATCTATGATGTATATGTCCTTTATCTGGTGCTGTTATTTTTTGATGATGTGCAAGTCTACGAATTACAGCAAAAACCATATCAAAAACAGGTATTCCTACTACAATAAGTGGAGCAACTATAGCAAGAATTGTATAACCTTTTGCCATTCCCATTATTGAAATTGTAGCTAGGGTAAACCCTAAAAAGTTTGAACCGGTGTCTCCCATAAACGTTTTAGCTGGGTTAAAGTTATATGGTAAAAAGCCAATAGTTGATCCTGCCAAAGCAATAGCAATTATTACTGCTTCCATAGGAGCTCCGTTAATTGCAAATATCATAAGCAGCGATATGCTCGCAATAGCAGAAATTCCCGCAGCCAAGCCATCAAGTCCATCTATTAAGTTAACGGCATTTGTAATTCCCAAAACCCAAAGAAGTGTTATAGGGAAAGACCATATTCCAAAATCTATCATTTCTGGATATATAAACGGTATTTTTACACCTGCTATGCTTATGCCAAATACGTATATTACCATACCAGCAAGAAGTTGAAACAAAAATTTATATAATGGTCGCAAATTTTTTATATCGTCAACAAACCCCATACCTATTATTATTATGGCACCAACTATATATCCAAAATATCGCTTATCTACAACATTATCCGTAAACAAAGTTATTAAAAAATATACTAGTACACTAGCTACCATTCCAGCAACTATTGCAATACCTCCAACTCTTGGCGTTGGCACCTTATGAACTCTTCTACTATCTTGTTTTGGATTATCCATTATTCCATGCTTTTTTGCAAATTTAATGGAAAATGGAACCATCAAATATGTAACTGCAAAAGAAATAATTAAAATAACTATGTATATCAAGTTTTCCACAATATCACCTCTAATTCTAAGTTGTTATATCCTCTGTTTTAGCTCTGTAATTAAACCGTCTATGCTTTGAACAATCTCTTTTGCACAGTTTCTATATACTTCAATACTTAATCCCCAAGGATCATCTACGTTTAAATACCCATCTTTATTATGTTTCATATATGACTTTAATAATCTAACTTTTTGTGAAATATTTGGCATAATTTCATTTAAAATTCTCATATGTTCTTGTGTCATAACTAGTATTTCATCATATTCTGCTAAATTAAAGTCACTAATATTTTTAGCTTCATGACCACTTAAATCCGCTCCATATTCTTCTATAGCTTTTCTTGCAAAATCTGTTGCTCTATCTCCTTTTTCGGCCTCTATTCCAGACGTATCAACTAGTACCTTATTTTCTAAATTTAATTCTTTTAATTTATATTTTAAATATGCACCTGCCATTGCACTCCTGCAAATGTTTCCAGTACACACAAACATTACTTTATACAATATATATACCTCTTTTGCTTGTAAAAAATATTACCACACATACTCATATATGTCAATATACAACACTTGTTCCGCTTTATTTGTAAAAAAAGTTAAGCCATAAAACTTAACTTTTATATGTCACTTCTTATTTTTCTTTCTAAAGTATAATAAATAATTTATAACAACTAATAATAAAATAATAACAAATATTTCTATACTTACTATAGTTAATAATCCATATAGCATTTGCTGAATAACCTTCCTTATATCACCCAACGCAATACTGCTATTAGTTAATATTATACAAACAATATATATACTAAATATTATTGTATTGTACATAGCTATAATTCCAAATTTAATGCTATGCTTATCTAAAAAAACTATTACTAATATTATTACTGTCAATACTACTGAACAAAGTGCTATCAAATCTAGCTTTCCAATATATTTTACATACAGTTCACTATACTTTTGAAGTTGGGTGGTTGGCAATATTATTTTAATATATTTTTCAGACATGTTTTTTGAAAATAATTCAACATTTTCAGCACTAGCCATTTCTGACAAACTTCTATATATAATGTTTTTTACTTCTTGTTTAACATTTTCAGTTCTTTTCTCTACACTTTTATCAACAATTCCATTTAATATATAATCAATATTTTCTTTCGCAGGGATTTTAGTAATTATCTCTTTTGCTTTTTCTTCCTCCAAATAATATCTAAATTCATTATTCAGTTTTTCATCGACTTCAAAATAATAATCTGCCTTCTGAGCAAATGAAATTATACTATTAGGTGTTACTATATACTTGATACCTATGCTCCAAATTGCAATCATTCCCAAAACAGTTACCACAATCATTGCAACAATATTAACTAGTGTTTTTACTATTTTCACTCCTACCACCTACTTCCATTCAATGTCGCTTAGGCCAGCATATACCACAAATCTCTTATTTCCATATACAATTTCTGAAAAAGGATAACATGTGTATAATATAAGTGTTTCCTCATTTGTATTTATAGTCAATGCTTCATAATCTGTATCAGATACTATTTCTATTTTGTTCACAATATATTTACATGTAGCATATGAAGCATCTATCAATATTTCATCACCAATAGATATATTTTCAATATTTTTTAACATGTATTCTTTATTATGACCGCTAAGTACAATTGTATCTCCTTCCGTTGGGAAACTGCTCCATGTTGCCTGACCTATGTTGCTATTTAGCAAGCTTGCATCATCTCCGTAAACTATGTTTTGATTTATATCTAGTGATTTAATTATAAGTCTTGCATAGTTATTTCCATAGGATGGATACTTTTTAATTGTCTTATCTGAATTCATTTCTATGCTTATAGTTTCATTTGAACTATTATTAAATTTCAACATAGAAACTATCAGATCTACTTTGCTTATCAAATTACTAAATATTACAGTAGCTAAAATCACAGTAGAAAATGAAATTATAAAAGAAATTAAAATGTTTTTATACATCTTATTAACTCCACTTGTTTTCTTTTTACATAATAAAACATACAATACAACTGATATGCAAAGGGCTATTGTACTACAAATAATTATGCTCATTCTAATTTTATTTGGTCCAGTATACGTGAATTTATTAGTTTCTGCCGAAACTTTATCTATCAAAACCCCGTTCTCATATATCTCCATAGCACCATCAGAAGTATTTATACTAACTGTTGTTTTAGATTCAGAATTATTCTTATTTTTGTCATTATTTGCATTAGAAGTTGTTTCATCACTATCTAAAGCAGGAGCATTTGTTATTATTGCGGCACCCGCACTTAATGAATCATATACATAACTTCTTTCCTCAGTAGTCAAGTTTTTCAAATCAGATAGTTTTGTTACACCTTTAGAATTTAATATATTAACCGAACTTGTCAAGTAAGACAATATAGCATCACATTGTTCTGAAGTTAAATACTTTTGTTTTAATAATCTAGTAAAAGTTGTTTTATAAGAATTAAATACTGCAAACGTTTTGGAATCTCCGACACTTTGCGTGTTTACAAAGTTTAATATATCTTGTTTAGTTGCTGCTTCCAAGTTAAAGCTGAAAAATATAAAAACAACTATAAATAACGTAGATATTTTCTTAATCATTATATTTCCTCGTTTCTTAAGATTTTTTCCTGATTGTAAATTGTAAGCTCATTTATATATTCAGAGCCAAACATCCTATTAAGTTTATGGAGACGTTTTGGTAAAACTGAATATTTATCTCTTATTATATGATGATTATCCGAAGCCAGAAAATGTACTGACTTATTCTTGAGCAGTTTTCTTGCTATTTTCTTTGCTTTTCTACCGTAATCTCCAAAAACACTACCAACGTTAACTTGTATACATGCTCCTTCTTTTATAGCCTTATCTACTAAAGAAAAGTCTCTCTTAAAGCATTCACATCTTTCTGGATGAGCAATTATTGGAGTAATTCCTCTCATTTTCATCTCATAAACTGTATCTAGACAATAATTTGTTTCTACTTCCATAGGGAATTCTATTAACATGTATCTTGAACTGACCAAGGTTTTTGCAATACCATCATCCATTATTTCACAGATATTTCCATAAACAGCTATTTCATTTCCAAGAAATATATCTATTTCAAGATTACGTTCTTTAATCTCCTTAACTAGTTCAGAAAAATGTTTATCCACATTTTCATTTCTATAGTCTTCCTTTGTATTTCCCGTATAGTGGGGTGTAAATATTATTCCAGTTATCCCCGCAGATATAGCAGACTTAACTAAAGCGACACTTTCTGTTATAGTGTCGCTTCCATCGTCTACATCAAATAATATATGTGTATGTATATCTATCATTTATTTCTCCTAATTATAATACTTGCCATAATACTTTTTTGTACTTGTTTTTACTCCGTTCACAACTACTCCTGCTATATTTGCCCCAACGCTCTCTAACATGTTCTTCGTCTTAGCAAGTTCTGCCATAGGTGTCACTTTTATTCTTGAGATAATTACAGTTTTATCTACTTTTGTTGCAATTATAGTAGCATCTGGAACTACAGTTACAGGTGGAACGTCAAAAATTATAAGATCATAAGATTCTCTCATTTTTTCTTCAAATTTCTCAAAGCATTTTGAACTCAAAAGCTCACTTGGATTTGGAGGTACAGAGCCAGACGTAATAATATCAACATTTTCTACATCAGTGTTTTTTATATATTTTGCATAATATACATCCGGATCTATAAGCAAATCAGCTAATCCTAAAGAGTTTGAAACTCTAAATTGCTTATGTTGCGTTCCTCTTCTCATATCACAGTCTACAACTAAAACTTTTTTGTTCAATGCGGCAAAAGCCACTGCTAAGTTAGAAACGGTAAAACTCTTTCCTTCACCAGGTACAGACGATGTAACCATAAGAGTCTTCAAATTACCATCAACATTAGAAAATTGTAAATTTGTGCGTAAAATTTTAATACTTTCAGATATTACAGACTTTGGATTAGTATATGAAATTATTTCGTTCATTATTTTTTACCTTGCCTTTCATCTAATTTTTGAGGCACAGTACAAAGAACATTTAATCCAAGCTTTTCTATTTGAGTTTCTTCTTTTAAAGTAGTATCAAAATAAAACATCGCAAATACTACTACTGCACCTATCACTAATCCTATTAGTGCATATATAACTAATTGCTTAACAATATTTATATTTACTGGCTTTGAATCAACTTCCGCTTTATCTACAATAGATATGTTATCTATATTATATACATCAACTATTCTCATGCTAAAAACTTTCGCCAATTCATTTGCAATATTTGCTGCTTCCGTTGCGTCACCACTTTTAACTGTAATATTTATCATTTCAGTATTGCTAACAGAAGATACTGCTATCATTTTTTCCAGTTCTTCTGTACTATATCTTAAGTTTAATGAAGCAATTACCTCTTTTAATACAGTTTTAGATTTTATAAATTCCCTATACGTTGCAACTAATTTAGAATTAAGATTCAAATCGTTTTGTGTTATTCCAGTTTCTGTTGTAGAGCCCGCTCCAGAAGTAGTTCCTGTAAGTACAAGTTTTGTAGTTGATTCATACAAAGGCTTTTGAAAAAACAACGAATATATTGCACCAATAAGCACTGCAACTAATATTAAAATTAAAACTAATCTTATCTTACTAAAATAAAAAGAAAAAAGTTCTTTTATGTTAATTTCCTCCATGACTATCTCCTTATTTTGACAAATTATATTGTACTATATATTCGTGAAAAAATCAAGATAAACACAAAAAAAACATTCCAAGTATCGCAAAATATCGACACTTGGAATTGAAAAATGATATACTAATCTTTTTTCTTCTTAACTACTATATATACTGCCTCTGCTACTACTAATATTGCTAAAATTACAATAACAATTTTCCATATTGTTTCATTGTTTTTAACTATTTCTTCCGAAGATTCTTTTACAGTAACATTTATTGTATATGTAGTCACTGTTCCATCTTCTTCCGTTACTTTAACAGTAATAATATTCTTTCCGATTTTCATGTTAGTGTTTCCAGCAATTTCTACTTTAGAAGTTTCTTTTGATAGTTTGTACTCTATTTCAAGTTCATTAACGCCAACAACATCTAGTACGTAATCCAATCTGCTTGGATCAAATTCTGGTGTTATTTCATATCCTTTAACTTTAAGATCCATCAATGGTCCTACACCGAACTTGCTTTTTATTACTGTTATTTCATATATTTTAGTAGTTCCATCCTCTGCTGTTACTTTAACTGTTACTAAATTAGTACCTATCGCAAAATTTTCGTCACCGTTAATTTCTACTTTAGCTTTTGAACTATTGGCAACTGCTTTTAATCCTAATGTTGTTACAGTTTTATCAACATATACTGTATACTTTGTTACATTAGATTTAAAATCTATCTTGCCATTTAATAATTCTATAGACTTTAAAGTTGCATCTGAAGATTTTTTAGTAGCTACTACTGGCGTTGTTGATTTTTCTTTTACAGTTACAGTTATGTATTTTGAACTACTTAGTAAGTTATATTCGTCATCTGAAACATTAACAGGTGTTATTGTTATAGTTGCTGTTCCTGCTTTAACACCAGTAACGCTAATTGCTGTATCCATAGTACCGTCTACCCATGTTGCAGAATTTGATACTCTTGCAATACTTGAATCAGATGATGATACTGTAAACTTGCCAGCCGCATTTGTCGTACTAATTACAACATTCGTAGATTGACCTACATATATTGAACTTGATGTAAGTCTTGCACTATATGAGCCAGATGCAAAAACCATTGTAGGTACGGCCATAAATGCAATCATTAAAAGCGCAAACAATATAGTTAGTTTTCCAAATATTTTTTCTCTCATTTATTTTCCCCCCTATAATGAAATTGTATCTTTTTCCATAATTTGGTTCTTTATCTTCATATAATCTTGAGCGTTTACACTGCCATCTCTATATGTATTAGCAGCTAACAACTTAATAGCATTAAGACTATCTTTTCCCATAATGTAATTTTTAATTGCCATGTAATCTCTTGCATCTATTATTCCATCAGCATATACGTCACCTAAAACAATATTAGTATACTTTTGATAAATAGCATCTGTTAATTTAATAGTAAACGTAGAACCTGTTTTAAACTTTCCATTAGCTAAATTCTCTGATGATATGATTGACATTTTATCACTTGGAATACCAAGCATATTGGCCATATCTTCAAGAGATATAAAGTTTGAAGCGACTATTCTATAATAAAGTGAATCAAATTCATATTGCTTATCTTGTTTTTCTTTTTCAAGCAACATTATTTTTTCAATGGTATCTAATATGTTGTTATAATACATATCATAAACTAAATTAGCAGCCCTATCTAAGTCACTTTTTACATTTTGTCTATCTCCAATATATCCTTTTACTCTTTCTTTTAGCTTATCAATATTTAATAATGTATTAAATCTATTCATATTTATACTTTTAATATTTATTTGTGCTATGTTAGGTTTATTAGTTTTTATACTATTATCTATTTCTGATTTAAGCGTCGAATCTATATAATCTAAATATTCTGATGCTGTATCTATTACATAGTCTTTTAACATATCTATTTCGGATTTGAAATTATTGTTAACATAGTCCTTGTTATACTTATTGATATCTACAAAGTCCATTGCAACAAGTATTCCCGCTTTTTTAGCCAAATCTTTTTGACTATCTGTTAGGTTTAATGAAGCGAAGTTTCCAGATTTTAATTCTTCTATTGTAGATTTATATTCATCATAATAATCTAATAATTCATTTGAAGTCTCTATCATTTTGTCAACAGACACTTCATGAGAACGTTCTACCAAAATATCTAAATATTGTGTGGCATAACTGTTAATTATTTCTTTTGAAAAATCTATATAATCTCTTTCTATAATAGCAATTTTATCTGCTATTCCTTGTTTTTCTGAATCACTAAATAATAAAATTGCTTCTTCATCAAGATTTTGTATTTCTTCTAATTTGCTCTTTAATTCTTTTACTTGAGATTTTATATCCTTAAGATTATCCTTTAATTTTTCTGTACCATCAGTACCATCAATAGCATTTATTATGGCATCTATTACATTTTCTTGAGATTTTGTTTTTATAGCCTCAAATATATCTTCTATATTGTCTAGCGTTAAAGAATTTTCAATTGCATCTTCATTATTTTGCAATATATCTTTAATACTTGCGTTTATATCCAATGCTTTTTGGTGTACATCATTTAAAATGCTCATCATAGAGTTATATGTTCCAGCAGTATCTGCCTCTACTCCTAGAGACTTAGTAATTTCTGTTACCTTTTTAATAATCTCTTTTGAATCTTCAACTCCTAAGTCTTTATAACTTGATTTCATATCTTCTACTGCGTCTCTATTTTCCTCTAATAAAGCTTCTGCTTTATTTTGAATATTATCTATAGCTTCTAACACTTTATTTGCATTAGGCACGGTAGACGATGCTAATTCTGTCTTGGCTGCATCAACTTTAGTTTTTATATCTGAAGCCATTAAATTATTCGTCAAATCTTTTAGTGTAGCTTTATTTGTATCACTCAAAGATTCAATTACATCCGGATATGTTGTAAGAATATTCTCATATTCTTGTTTCATATCGTCAACACTCAACTTTATGCTATCCAATTTATTTAATATTTCTGTTGCTGTCATCGCAAAAACAGAACTGCCTGTTAAAACAGCAATAGCACAAGCAAGTATCATTTTTGTAAATTTGTTTTTCATTTTTCCCTCCTTAATTATAATTTTAAAACTTCGTGCTTTTCCCCTAACACTACCATAATATTAATACAAAAGTCATATTTGGTCAAGCAAAGTGAAACATTTACTTAAAATTTATGCTTGTTTACACAAAATATTCACATTATATACTTGTTAAATTTTATATATTTACAATAGATTTTTTGTATGGTAAAATATTTTAAGAGGCAACAGATTAATTGAAAATCTACAAGCATATGATAGGGAATCAGGAATTTATAACCGGTGTTGAATACTCTGTTATTCAGAGGATCCTAAACGTTGTAACAGATACCCACCTTTATATAAGGGTTTATCATATTACTGTTGCTTCTTTTTTATATTCAAATTGTAATAATTAAGTTGTTATATGTTTACATAATGTTTGAAGTGTGATATACTAATTTAGTAAAATGAAAGTAGTACATATCTAATTAGATATGAAATCAAACTAATTAGGAGGAAACTACTATGAAGAAGAGGATGCATACCTTTACAAGGCTTGTTATTTTACTTGCCATTTTTGCTTTCATTTTATACCATTTTGTAGCTTTAAATCAAAACCGCAAACTAAACAAAAACCTAGAAGATAATGAAAAAGAATTACAAATTAACTTGGATGTTCAAAAAAATCTTTTAAAAAAGAACTTAGAAAGTCAAAAGAGATTTATTGAAAGTATTAACCAAAATACTGAAATTGTTCTTCTTAAAGAAACTGGCAATATCCAAATTTTTCACGATAAAACAGCGAATGAAAATAAATATTTGAAATGGCTAAACTATTCTAATATAACATTAAAGTTGTTTTATACTGCCAGTATTTCAATAGACACAAGTAAACTAAATATTGAAATGGACTATAAAACAGGTGACCTTCGTATAAATTATCCAGAAAACGAAATTAAAATTAGTAGTATTAGTATAGATAATATTTTAACAAGTTGTCAAAAAGGGTTGATTAGCAAACATTATTCTCCAGATGAAATAGTGGCATTAACGCTAATCGCGAAAGATAAAGTTGAATATGATATCTCTTGCGATGAATCTTTAATTTTTTTAGCCAAATATAATTTGGATTCATTTTTAAAAAACACAGCATATAAACACGGAATATTTAATATCATAATTGAAAACAAGTAATTTATAAAGAATACATCTTCTTTTATGGAGATGTATTCTTTATTTTTGAAATATGCTTTTATTTATATCATTACTGTGGTACAATACCATTGTATTTTTTGAAAGGAGAATATGTTTTGACATGAAAAATATAAATATTATAGGAGCTTGTTCGGATTTTGGAGTGCACGTTGATGGCTCCCGCTTAGGACCAGAAACATTAGAAAAAAATATCAATCCAATCGAAATAAATGCAATTGCAAATGTAATAGCAGATATTGTTCCAAAAGATACAAATAAAAATAATTTAAGAAAGAACATAAATGAAGTTAATAAATTTAACGAAGAACTGTATTTTGAAGCATTAAATTCATTGAATAATAACTTTATGCCATTAACTATTGGAGGAGACCACAGTATCGCTATAGCAAGTGGACTTGCTTCAATTAAAAAGCATAATAATCTAGGTATTATTTGGTTTGATGCACATGGCGATTTTAATACATTTGATACTACGACTTCTGGTAATATTCATGGCTTGCCTTTTGCTGTTCTTTGTAATTATGAAAAAAGAGACTTAGCTAATTTTCATGATGGTAATTTTTATAACCCCAAAAATGCAGTTTTAGTTGGCGCACGTGATATAGATAAGCCAGGTGAACTAGAAAACTTAAAAAAGACTGGTATAACTATATTCACAACTGATGATATAAAAAATTTAGGATGTGACTATGTTTATCGCAAAGCTTTTGAGATTGCCTCTTCCGGCACAAATGGAATACACATAAGTTATGACATAGATGTAATAGATCCCAAAATTGCTCCTGGTGTATCAATCCCAGCAAAAGATGGTATAGATTTAAATGAAGCATATGAATTTGTAGATTTTATCATAAATAATAAAAATTCAGTAAAATCAATAGATTTGGTAGAACTTAACCCATTAAGAGATATAGATTGTAAAACTCAAAATATAGCCCAAAAAATATTAGATAAGTTAATAAAAAACCTCTAGGATATTCCTAAAGGTTTTTTTATGGCTGCCTCATTTTGATTTTTAAAAGTTTATCATTTTTACTTATTCTGCTATCCATAAACAGTATAATGTTTCGCTTATTTCAACATCCTCCGGAGTAAATGTGTTTTGTATAACATCCGCTGTAGCTTGTTTTTGTTTCATATATGCTGTCCCTATTGCTTGTTCGCTCTCAAACAGATCAGTATCTGACAATCTGCTATTAGAATATATATTTCCATCAAATGGTCTAAAGTCAACCTTTACACAATCTTTTAATTTTTTTCCAGCTGATAATGCTATAACTTCGGCCTTTTCTTTTGCTTTATTATATGCCTCATTCATAACTTCTTTTTTCGCGTTTTCTTGATCCTTAATAGAAAACATCATGTTATATTTAGGCGGATTATCTAATTGTGATACTTCATTTATAAAGTTAGCAATTTTTTTCATGTCATAATCTATTTTCAAAGTTGCACTTTGACTATAATCAAAACCACAATCAATTTGTTTTTTAGTTTGATAGTCAAAGCGTATATTTTGTGAAATTCTAAAGTTTCTAGTTTTTAAATTTTCTCTGTCAACGCTTAATTTTCCTAACACTTCTTCAACAAATACTTCTACACTTTTAGTTCCTTTCTCCAAAGCCTTTTCATAACTTTTTTCATTTACGAAAAAATTGATAGATAATACGACTTGATCTGGTTTATAAAACTTTTTTCCATCGCCTTTCACCATAATATCCATAACATAATCCTCCTTACATTTTATATATTTAATACATCTCGTAATAAAATTAAGACTGTATCCTCTTAAATTTTATATTATCACATACCCAAAATCAATACTCTACACAATGTAATTTTGACTAACCTACAAATATTTCTAGCATAACTTTTTATATTTATTGATTGCAATTTCTGTTTATGATAGAATTGTCATGAAGGAGGTAAAGTATGGAAAAAAGAAGTAATTTATTTATATGTATATTTATTGCTGTATCAATTATACTTTTTGTTTGTGTAGTCCCTTTGATACTAGTTACTTCTTATAGCCAAATTTATACTAGTATGTATAAAGAAGGAACTATGCTTCCATACGCATATGATAATTTGCAAAACTCAGATATCGATGCACAGTATAAAGACTATGCCACGATAATAAGAAAGTCAACCGAAAGTGCTTTACAAAGAATGCAATCTGGCTACTCTGCTTTATTTACTTACTATACGGTTTGCACTGGTTTGCTTTTGCTAGTAGCTGGAATAGGTCTAAAGAAGCACAGTGCTAATATCTCAAAAGTGTGTGTAATTACATCAATACTTCTATTTATATGTGCTATAATTTATATGGTTATTTAATGTACAAGATATGGGCGCTAACTGTTTTCAAAGCTGTTTTCAGCAGGATTTTCTTCTCTACACATATTAAAATTTTCAAAAATGTTATGACTTACAGGATAAGTATGAGTTATTTCTAATTTATTTTCTTTATAATAAGGATTCCCTAATATAATTTACAAATCTATATATTATATGCTATTATTATAGGTGAAAGGAGAATTATTCTATGAAGAAAAATAAATTTGTTATATTTTGTCTCTGCATCATTATTTTAATTGTTATTTGTATGGCTATCTATTTTATTTTTAATGATAAAATCTCCTACCCTTTTGAAAGTAATAAAATTTCATATATTAGAGACAATAATGATTATTCTCATAGTGTGAAAAAAGGCATAATAAAAATAGTCATTTCTTCCGAAACAAAAACCGATACTATCGAAAATAATGCAGAAATAAGTGAATTCATTTCAAAATTAAACGACTATAATGGTTATCAAATATCACACGATAAAGTTCCATTAGGTTCAAAAACTTCTATTATATTACACACCCCTGATTCTACATTAACAATTTTTCTATCATCATCTTCTATATCAATTAATGATACACATTACCGAACGATTACTAACTATTTAGAAGAATTAAATTAATTTGTCATCAAAAAAGCAACGAACACTTATTAAAATAAGTGTTCGTGTTTAATAGTTGTGCTGATAATTAAACTATTTCATTAATTTTTCTCTCTTAGTTTATCCAGATTCTGTCGAATTGATTTACATCATCAAAATTCAACCAAGCTATTGGAAGGTCACCATTTCCCGTGTATATAAATAACAATTTTTCACCATTTTCGACTTTGTAACCAGTACAAAAATCTGCATGACTAGGCTCTGCAATAAACACAGGATAATTAGAATCCAAATTATTTTTTAAATTTATCCAAATTTGGAATGTGTGCATAAAATCAGTAGCAGTATATCCTCTTGCCGAACAATATGTTGCCAATCCATTAACACCATTATATAATGATGTTCCACTTGAAGAATTCCAACTCGTTCGATTACATATTTCTGTAAATTCTGCTTGTGACACCCTGCTTCCACTTATCAATCCACTTCGACCAATATAGTCAAAATATGATAAACAGTTAGCAACTGCCGTAGGCATACACACATTGCTTTTCTGTGTAAAGTCTCCTGCTACATAATAGTTAAATGATGCAAAACTAGGAATGAAGTGTGACGCTGTAACAGCACGACTTTGATTTCCGTTTTCACATTCTTCAGGATTCGGAATGCCATATAGCCATGCACTCTTTTGCAACCTTAATGGCAATCCATTGTATTCTTCTTCTGTCAAAGCAGCTTTTACATCATCTCCAGCAGTTTCATACGGATAACTTTCTGTTTTCTCTGTAGCTGCAAATGCAGGAATACTTATTGAAAAAGCCATGACACAAATTAAAAGCAAAGCAAGTATTCTTTTCATAATTAAAACCCTTTCTTTAATAATTTTTCTGCCTTAATATTAATTTCAGCACAACTAAAAAACCAATTTAAGTTTAGCATTGTTCTAATATGTTGTAAATATACGAAAAACGTCGACTTTTGTTGAAATATGTCGTATTATAGAGTTTTCCATTAAAAAAGCACCACTAGCTTGTTCTAGTAGTGGTTTCATTTATTTTACATAGTCTAAACATACCCAGCCATCAGCTGTTCTTCCCCAACCATTTGATTCTTCTATTATTTCTAATGTTGCTCCATAATTGTATGCTTTAACTACTGCAAAGTTTAATCCAGCTCCTTTTCTTCAGTTTAATCCTTTTGTTGCTATTACCTTTACTTTTCTTGTTTTAGTTGCTGGTACTTTTATTGTAGTTTCTGCTATTATCAGATTAAGATTTTCTATTCCATTTATCTTTGCCTGTTGCTCCTGTCTTCTTAACAAGATTTTAGTTACTTCTTCAATGTTTTCTAATTCAATCCTTTTATTTACAATATTTTGTTTTTGCATACATTACCCCTTACATATAACTTTACTTCCTTATATTATCATATAACAAGAAAACCATATAAATTCATTTTAGAATTTATATGGTGATTTTTATTACCAAAATTTATAGTTTATTTCTCTCATACATCATGCCTCTTAGGAAAAATTATGTCCGTTTTTTCCAAGTATTTCAACATTCTTTAAATTAGAATTTTATATACTTTCCTATACAATAAAAAAATGAATCAAAATAAACTTTTTTATGGCGGAGGCGAGAAGATTCGAACTTCCGCAGCCCTAAAAACGGACTCTAAATGTTTAGCAAACACTCCCCTTCAGCCACTTGGGTACGCCTCCAATATAAATTAAGGAAGCTTACGTTTAGCTTCCGTATTTGGCGGAAGAGGTAGGATTCGAACCCACGGTGCCTTGCGACATCATCAGTTTTCAAGACTGACTCCTTAAACCACTCGGACACTCTTCCACAGTCACAATAACAATTATACCAAAAAAAATTCTCTTGTCAACCTTTTTTGTATATTTTATTCAAAATATACAAATAAAAATAAAGAGATGATTTCTCATCTCCTTGTTCTGCTGACTTTTCGTATATCAACCTTTTTTACTTCTGCAGACTCACTGCCTATTTCATAATCAGTGTTTTTTATCGCGCAATTAAGAGCTTGTGATTCTTCTTCAGATATTCTCTCTTCAACCTTACCTTTATTAACATTTTTTACATATATGTTAGAACCATGAATTGAATACACGCTATTTAATAACACTCCATTATTTTCCTTATCTAAAAGAGCAAGTGAAAAACTTAGTTTATTGTTTGTGTCATCATATGCATTATACTTTACAAGCCCCACTTTTCTAACTGCAGAAGACATATTTTCTTCTAATTTATCACAATACTCTTTTGTTTCTAAACATTTTTGCTCTACTGTTTCTAGTCTTCCAAATAACTCCACAAACTTATCTTTCACATTTGCAGTATTGTTAAATTTAGCTAAGGATGCATCATACATCTTTTTGTATTTTGCTATTTTGTTTATATATATAACTAACAAAAATAAATTTATTATTCCTATCGTAATTCCTATTATAGCCAATATATTATCCACGTTAATTTCTCCTTCTACAACTCAATATTTAATTTTTCTAATAAGTTAGCCAAGCCATCATTGTTATAATATTCTATTATTAAACGAGGATTATTTTTGCTACTATCTATCTTTACTTTCATTCCAAAATATTGACTAAGTTTTTCTTCTATTGCCTTATTTAATGCACTCTTGCTTACTAACTTTTTCTTTTTTTTCACATTGTATTTATTAGCTTCATCGTATATTAGTTTTTCTACTTCTCTTACTGTTAATTTTTTATCTATTATCTTTTGCGCTACTTTCATTTGTTCAGTTTCATCTTCGATTGTAAGTAAGGCTCTTGCTTGTCCCTCAACAAGTTTTCCATCTAAAACCATTTCTTGAACACCATCAGAAAGTTTTAAAAGCCTTAATATATTTGAAACTGTAGAAGGATTTTTAGCAGTTACGCGAGCAACGTCGGCAACTGTGTACTCTTCTATATCCATTAACTCTTTTAATGCATGGGCTATTTCCATTACATTTAAATCTTCTCTTTGTATATTTTCAATAAGAGCAACTTGTTTTTTCTTACCATCTGTATAATCTTTAACTATTGCAGGAATAGTCTCTTTTCCAGCCATTTTAGATGCTCTCCATCTTCTTTCTCCCGCAACTATTCTGTATCCACTATTATCCTTTACAACTAATATTGGTTGTATTACTCCATGCTCCTTTATACTTTCGGATAATTCTTCAAGTTTTGCTTTATCGAATTTTTTTCTAGGCTGGTTAAGCATTGGCTCAACCTCTGCCATTTTAAGTTCGACAACCTTATCTAAAACAACATCCGTATCTTTTTTTGCCTTTGCTACGTTTTCAACTTCTTCAGCGTTATCAAAAAAGGCGTTTAGGCCCCTTCCTAATCCCTTAGTAGACATAATATACCTCCTAACTATTCTTCTTTATTAGCTCTTTTGCAAGCTTTTTATATGTTCTAGCACCTTTAGATAAAGGATCATAAACTGTTATTGGTAAACCATGACTTGGTGCTTCACTTAATCTTATATTCCTTGGAATTACAGTATCAAAAACTTTATCAGAGAAATATTTTTTTACTTCCTCGTAAACCTGTGTAGACAGCCTTGTCCTTGAATCAAACATCGTAAGAACAACTCCCTCTATCTCAAGCTCTGTATTTAGTCCTTGTTGTACTAACTTTATTGTATTAACCAGCTGTCCAAGTCCTTCTAAAGCATAATATTCTGCTTGTATAGGTACTAACACGCTGTTTGCTGCAACAAATGCATTTAATGTTATAAGTCCTAATGATGGAGGACAATCTATAAATATATAATCAAACTTCTGTTCCAAACTTTCTATAGCTAATTTTAATCTTTTCTCCCTTGCCTCTAGTGGTACTAGCTCAACTTCTGCTCCTGCTAAATCTATACTAGATGGACATATATATAAATTTTTAACCATAGTTGGTTTAATTACAGATTGTAATGTGGTTTCTGCTATTAAAACATCGTAAACAGATTCATTTTCTAATTTAGAAACGCTAAGCCCACTTGTTGCATTACCTTGTGGATCTATATCTATAAGAAGAACTTTTTTTCCTCTTTCTGCGACGCAAGTGCTTAAATTTATAGCTGTTGTAGTCTTTCCGACCCCACCTTTTTGATTTGCAATCGCTATTACTTTAGCCATTATTCATTCACCTCGAAGATATTATATTACAATCTTAAGTAAAAAAAAAGAGTAAATTCTAAAAAATCTAGAATTACTCTTAACAATTTTATTTATAACGGATTTTTCTTTATCTTTGCAAATTGCCTTGGATACTTTTCTGGCAATTTTTCTGTTTTTAAATATATAGCAAGATTATGTTGTAATACACTGTCTGTAAGTTTTATGTCATATTCTTTAATATTGTCTAGTTTTAAATTTAGTTGTTTTTCTGCATTCTTACTACCCTTCATTTCTTCTTGTAATTTATCTGCCTTCATATATATACAATACCCATTAACTTTTACAAATGGTGTTGTTAGCTCCATTAATATATTTAAACTAGCTACTGCTCTACTTATAACAATATCATACTCTTCTCTAAATTCTTCTTGCCTTCCCGCTTCTTCTGCTCTTGAATGAACTGCAATGGTATTTTTTAAACCTAGTTTGGTTATAACTTCATTTAAAAATACTACTCTTTTTTGTAGTGCATCTAATAATGTTACTTTACAGCTATCATTGCAAATAGCTAACACCACTCCTGGTAAACCTGCGCCAGTTCCTACATCAATGATGCTGCTTTCATTTTCAATGACTTTTAATGCATAAGCGCTATCTACGAAATGTTTCTGTATTATTTCTTCATCATCAGTTATAGCAGTAAGATTAATCTTTTCATTCCATTCGATTAACAATTCTTTATATAAATATAGCTTTTCAAGCTTATCTTCTGCTATATTTAAGCCTATTTTTTCAAAACTTTCTTTTGTTTTTTGTATAAACATCTCTTTAGATAATTTCATGTGAAATTACTCCTTTACTCTTCTACTATGTTGTGCCAATGCTATTAGTAATACTGATATGTCTGCTGGTGAAACACCAGATATTCTTGATGCTTGACCAACATTTATAGGTCTTTGTTTTGATAATTTTTGCCTTGCTTCTAAACTTAAACCACCTATTGAATTATAGTCTATATCTTCTGGAATTTGCTTTTCTTCTAGCTTTTTAAATCTGTTTATTTGCTCTTGTTGAAGTTTAATATATCCCTCATATTTAATTTGTATTTCTACTTGCTCACGTACAGCTTTACTTAAGGCTGGCCTATTCTCATCTAGTACTGCTAATGCATCATAAGAAAGCTCTGTTCTCTTAAGCAAATCACACAAATTTGTACCTCTTTCAATCTCTTGAGAATTGTACTTTCTAAGCAATTCGTTAGTTTTATCGTCTGCCTTAACTTTAACTGTTTTAATTCTTTCTAGTTCATCAGATATTTGCTTTTCCTTTTCTAAAAACTTATTATATCTTTCCTCAGATATAAGGCCTATCTCATGTCCTTTTTCAGTTAATCTTAAATCTGCATTATCTTGTCTTAACATCAACCTGTATTCAGCACGAGAAGTCATCATTCTATATGGTTCGTTAGTTCCTTTTGTTACTAAATCATCTATTAAGACTCCTATGTATGCTTCAGATCTATCTAGTGTAAACTCTGACAAGCCATCGATCTCTCTTGCTGCGTTGATACCAGCTATAATGCCTTGTGCAGCTGCCTCTTCATAGCCTGAGCTACCATTAACTTGTCCAGCAAAATATAACCCATTGTACTTTTTATATCTTAACCCTAATGTCAAATTAGTTGAATCTATTGCATCATACTCAATTGCATACGCACTTCTCATAAACCTACAGTTTTCCATTCCTGCAACGGTTTTATATAATTTTTTCTGTATTTCCTCTGGTAAAGATGAAGACATTCCCTGTATATACATCTCTCCTGTATCATTGCCCATAGGCTCAATAAATATTTGATGTCTTTCTTTATCTGCAAAACGCATAACTTTATCTTCTATTGATGGACAATATCTTGGCCCAATACTATGTATACTTCCATTGTATAGAGGAGATCTATCTATATTATCTCTTATTTCTTTGTGAGTAGCTTCATTAGTATACGTTAAATAGCAGTCTATTTGTGGTCTATTCTTCAATTCATCGTTATTTTCGTTAGTAAATGAGAATAATGTTATATCCTCGTCACCTTTTTGCACTTCCATTTTAGATAAATCTAATGTTTTTACATTAATTCTTGCTGGAGTTCCAGTTTTAAATCTCCTTAACTCTATTCCAAGATTAATTAAACTTTGAGATAACTCGTTTGCAGGGAAAACTCCATCTGGGCCACTTGAATAAGCCACTTCCCCTATAATTACTTTACCTTTTAAGTACGTTCCTGTTGCAACTACTACAGCCTTTGTTCCAAATATAGCACCAGTTTTTGTTTTAACTGCTGTTATTCTATCATTATCTGCCATTATTTCTACTACTTCACTTTGTATTATATCTAGGTTTGGCTCATTTTCCAAAACATTCTTCATATACATATTGTATCTTTTTCTATCTATCTGTGCTCTTAAAGAATGTACAGCAGGTCCTTTTGAAACATTAAGCATTTTAGACTGAACAAAACATGCATCAGCAGATATACCCATCTGGCCACCTAATGCATCAAGTTCTCTTACTAAATGTCCTTTAGAAGTTCCACCTATGCTTGGATTACATGGCATATTTGCTACTGTATCAAGGTTCATTACAAACATTGCTGTTTGCTTTCCAAGCCTTGCTGAAGCAAGAGACGCCTCTATACCTGCGTGACCTCCACCTATTACTATTACATCATAATCTCTATCTTTATATTCAAACATTTTATCCTACTTTCCTAAACAAAACTTTTCAAAAATTTTATTCACCACATCTTCTGATGTAGATTCTCCCGTTACACTGCCAAGAGCATTTATAGCTTCTGTTATTAAAATAGCAGAAATATCTATGCCTTCGTCATCATCTACACTTTTAATTACATCGTTTAAACTTTTTTTCGCATTTTCCAAATACATTTTGTGTCTTTGGTTAACTACTAGTTTATCTTGTTTTTTATCAAAAGAACGTACATTAAACATTTCTTCAATCATGCCTTTTAGTGCGTCTAAGCCTTCTCCTGTTACAGCAGATATTTCAACTGTATTGGTGTTGCTTTTAACGCACTCTGGATAAGCCTGCTTACTATCTACCAAATCTATCTTGTTTAAACAAATTATTAGAGGTATATTCTTTTTTTGTATTTCACAAATTTTTAATGCATCGTACTCTGTGCAGCCTTTTGTTGAATCTATCATGTAAATAACAAGATCCGTTTTATTTATAATTTCAATACTTTTCTTAATTCCTATAGCTTCTACTACATCATCTGTGTCTCTTAAGCCAGCAGTATCTGATATATTAACAAGCATGTTTCCTATAACAATACTTTCTTCAATTACATCTCTAGTTGTTCCCTCTATATCTGTAACAATAGCTCTATCTTCTTTAGCTAAAGCATTTAGAAGAGATGATTTTCCAGCATTTGTTCCACCTATTATAGCAAGGTCTATTCCCTCTTTTAAATATTTTCCTTCATCTCTTGTTTTAATAAGTGAATCTATCTTGTCCTTATTACGCTCTAAAATCGATTTTAAAGCATTTTTACCAAGCTCGTCATAATCGTATTCGGGATAGTCTATATTGACTTCTATTTGAGCCATAAGCTCTACTAAAGAATTTCGTATTTCTTTTATATTTTTCTCAAGTTCTCCTTCAAGTTGTGCCATAGCAATTTCTTTTTGGGCTTTTGTTTTAGCATTTATTACATCAATTATTGCTTCTGCTTTAGATAAGTCCATTTTACCATTTAAGAATGCTCTTTTTGAAAACTCACCTGGCTCAGCAATGCGTGCTCCATATTTTAAAACTAGCTCTAATACATCAAGCGTTACTCTTCTTCCACCATGTGTATTAATTTCATATACATTTTCACCCGTGAAACTATTAGGTGCCTTAAAACATGAAACTAGCACTTCATCTACTACTTCTAAATTCTCTGGATCTATTATTTTTCCATATATAATTCTTTGGTGATCAAGTTTTTTATATGAAGTAAATATCTTACTGATAATTTCTCCTGAATTTTCACCACTAATCCTTATTATATTTATACCACTATTTGTGCCACCTGTACTTATAGCAGCGATCGTGTCTGTTGACATAACTTTATTTTCTCCCCTTTATATAAGTCAGCTTTTGTAAAGCTGACTTACACCGTTTACTTATTTTTTATATTTAATTACAACTCTTCTTCTTGGCTCTTCTCCATAACTTTCTGTATAAACTTTATCATTTGAAGCAAGTTCTGTGTGAATTACCATTCTTTCATATGCAGACATTGGCTCAAGTCTAATATCCTTTTTGTATTTTACTGCATTTGCTGCCATTCTTTTTGCCAATTCTTTTAATCTTTCCTCTTTCTTGTCCTTGTAGTCATTTACTTCTACAAAAACTTTAGCATAATCACTATCTTCTTTTTGAAGAATAGAGTTTATTGTTGATTGTAGTGCATTTAAAGTCTTACCTTTGTATCCAATCAAATGAGCGCTATCTCCAGAGTTTATCTTAAGAATTACTCTGTCTTGTTCTGCACAAACAGTATAATCTGATTCATCGCCTGTTATTTCAAATATATTTGAAATAATCTCTTTTACTTTAATTACAGTGTTTTCCACTGATGACTCACTTACTTTTTTAACAACAGTAAGTCTAACCTTAGCCATCTTACTAGAAAGCATACCAAGTAAACCTGTTGATGGTTCATCTATAACATCGATTTTTACCTCATCACGTGGTACTTTAAGTTCTTCTAATCCTTTTCTTATCGCCTCTTCTACTGTCTTGCCATATTGCTCTGTCATTTTCTTCATAATACTTGTCGTATGGTAATAACACCATACTCTCCTTTCTTAAACTATTTTTCTCCAGATATCATTATCTTTTGTCTATCTAAAAGCATTTTTGTTAAAAGTTGTGAAATTATTCCTAATACTCCACCAAGTAACCAATAAATTCCTAAAGCAAGTGGCATTGTATAAGCTATGAAACCAGATAAAAACGGAAACATTATGTTCATTGATTTTTGCTGTTGTTTTTGTTCCTCAGTTAAATTGCTTTCTTTTTGTGAAATAATCATCTGTAAAACCTGTATAAGAATACTTAATATTGGCACTAAAATTGTCCATTTACTAGGTCTAACACTCAAATCTTTATTAAATGCATTAGAAGGCGTTGCTCCAAAATCTATTCCTAAAAATTTCATATCAATTAGACCTTTTTCTGAAGCTATCTGGATTTCAGTATTTCTTGCTTCTTTTTGGCTAACTTCTTCCTTTTGTAGAACCTCTTGTGCATACTGAATAATTTGATCATCTGGAATTTGAATTATGTATGTAAGGGGTTGCCTTACTATAGCAAACATTGCAATAATTATTGGAAACTGTATTAGTATTGACAAGCACCCTGTCATTGGATTTACTCTATGTTCTTGATACACTTTTGCTAGCTCTTCTGCTTGTTTGTCTTTATTTCCTTTATACTTTTCTCTAATCTCTTTTTCAAGAGGAGCCAGGTCTTTCATTCCTTTCATCATCTTTGCTTGTTTATAATTTATTGGGAACAATACTAACTTTGTAAGTACAGTAAATAAAATTATAGATAAGCCATAATTTTGACCAACAGAGTTATATATAAGTCTAATTATCGCACCAAATGCCGAAGCCATTAAATCTATCATGTGTTTTTCTCCTATTCTAGGTAATCTATCCCACCATCATGAAATGGATTACATTTTAATATCCTTTTAAAACCTTTAAAAATCCCTTTAATTATACCATATTTGTCAATAGCTTGCTTAGTATATTCAGAACATGTAGGATAAAATCTACATTTTGCTCCAAATAGCTTAGATATATGCTTCTGATAAAAGTTTATCATACCAATAAAAAACTTTTTCATTTAGCATCTATCCCCTCTTTTAATCCAATTTCTTCAAAACACTTTTCCATGTCTTTTAAAATTAGTTCATATGAAATTTTTCCACTATCATAATCTTCCCTTATATCTTTTTTATATAATGCAATTACTAAATATCCTTTTTTTAAAGTATCCTCACAATTAGTATAGGCTTCTCTTGCCCATCTTTTTAGTTTATTTCTTGTAACGCTATTTCCATGTTTTTTACTAACACATATTCCAAATAAATTCTCTTCACAATTTTCTGTTTTCTTTCTCTTTAATGCGTAAACTGCAACATATTTTCCCTTTGAAAAGTTGCCATAATTTAAAGTTTTTCTAAAATCAAATGCTTTTTTTAGAGATTTTGTACTCTTCATCTTCTCCACCTAAATTATATTTTATCATAAAGATAAAAAAAAATAAAGGCTACCGCCTTTATATAAAATTAAACATAATATAAATAATCAAAATTCATTATGCAGTTAATTTTGCTCTTCCTTTTGTTCTTCTTGCCTTAAGAACAGCTCTTCCTGCAGAAGTTTTCATTCTTTTTCTAAAACCATGTTCTTTTTTTTCTTGTCTGTTTTTAGGTTGATATGTCATTTTCATTGTAGAACACCTCCTGTATCATAAAATTCATAATCCTGAAAAAGATTTTAACACATTTTTTATGTATTGTCAATCTTTATTGAATTTAAATTTAAAACTTATTTTTTATTAGCATTTTGTATTGTTTTTTGCTTTTTTTTCTGATATATTAGTGATGTTATTTATGGGCATTTTTCGGCTAAAAATTGTAATCACATTATTTATGTAAATTTATAATTTGTTATTCTTTTATTTAGTCAAAAACTTATCAACAGGTGTGGATAAGTCTGTGGATAACTTTTTCAGAAAGGTGGGGGAAAAGTGAACGAAAGTTTTATGGAAATATGGGAAAAAGCCTTAGAAATCATTAAAGAAGAGATATCTCCAGTAGGTTATAAAACTTATGTAGAAGTAATGGTTCCAAGACTAGTAGACGAGAATACTATTTGTTTTTTAGCACCTTCTCAATACCATATAGAAGTATTAACTAAAAAATATTTAGACTTAATCTCAAATTCATTAACTTTTTTAACAAACAAAAATTACATTATTTGTTTTCAATCTAAAGACATGTCCCTAACCAATGATGAAGTGGAAGAAAGCAGAGTAGAGGAGACTCAAAAAGAATTAAACATAAACTCTACTACTGTTAAAGAAGATGAATCTTCCTCTAAACAAACGCATGATAAAAATACTGTAAATTTAAATAGTAACGACAGTGGGCTTAATCCAAAATATACATTTGAAAATTATATTGTTGGATCTAATAACCGTTTTGCACATGCCGCAGCTATAGCCGTGTCTGAAAATCCTGGAACAAAATATAATCCACTATATATATATGGTGGCGTAGGGTTAGGGAAGACTCACTTAATGCAGGCTATAGGACATGCTATAAAGAAAAACAATCCTAATATCAATATCATTTATACAACAGGTGAAAGTTTTACAAACGAACTTGTTTCAGCAATTATGAGAGATAATTCAGATAATGAAAGCTTTAGAAACAAATATAGAAAAATAGATGTGCTGTTAATAGACGATATTCAATTTTTAGCAGGTAAAGAAAAGTGTCAAGAAGAATTTTTCCACACATTTAATACTTTATTTGAAAGTGGAAAACAAATAATATTATCAAGCGAAAAGCCACCTAAACAAATAAACATGCTTGAAGAAAGGCTTAAAACTCGTTTTGAAATGGGACTTACCGTAGATATACAAGCTCCAGATTATGAAACACGTTTAGCTATACTAAAGAAAAAAAGAGATAATGAACGTTATGTTATGGATGATAGCGTACTTGTAAAAATAGCTACTAAAGTAACTTCTAATATTAGAGAATTAGAAGGTGTATTTAATAAGTTAATTGCATACACATCATTTACAAATAACGAATTAACAGATGATATAATAGATAACACCATAGAATCTATACTAGTAAAAACAACTAACGTAATTACAAGTAAACTAATAATGCAAGTCGTAGCTAAGTTTTTCAACATTAAGGTAGATGATATGTTAAGTGTAAACAGATCTAAAAACGTGGCTTATCCAAGGCAAATTGCTATGTTCTTATGTAGAAACGTTATTAACATGACTTTTCCTCAAATAGGAAGAGATTTTGGTGGAAAAGATCACACAACAGTATTACATGCCTACAATAAAATAGAGGCTGAATATTTAAATAATCCAGAAACCAAAACTTTAGTAGACGATATTAAAAAAAGCTTATCTACCAAGTCTTTGAAGTGATTATTACAAAAATATTACAAAAATATTACTTAATATTACAAAGATTCAAGTTATCCACAGATATTCAGTGGATAAGCTGTGAATAAACTGTGAATAATTTTTTAAAATCCAACTTATCCACAAAATACGTATGTTCTGTGGATAGAAAATACAAGTTATCCACAGGGTTGTCCACATTGGTTTTTGCTTATATCTAGGCGTTGATTGAAGTTATCCACAGTTTCCACAGCCCCTACTACTACTACTACTAAATATATATATTAATATATTATTTATATATAATAGTGCAAAAAATTATCAAAAAAGTTTTACACAGGGGTGTGGATATAGTGGATAAGTATCATCCCATTTACAGTCTCTAAGAAAGATTTGGATTTTTAGTAAAAATAATAGAGTATATTAAAAATAATTAGAATTTGTAGAGGGATCGTATAAAAATATTTATATAAAAATTGGAGGGAATAATAATGAAATTTAAATGTAGTAAAGAAGATTTAATAAAGGGATTAAATTCTGTTTCAAAAACAGTAGCGACAAAAACAACATTACCTATACAAGAAGGAATACTAATAGAAACTATAGGAAATAGTATAAAACTAACGACTAATGATTTAGAAATAGGAACTGAATATATATTAGATGCAGAAATTGAAGATAATGGTGCCACAGTTGTAGATATGAAAACATTTAACGAAATAATAAGAAAAATTGAATCAAATGAAATAACATTTGAAGTAAATGATGGAATATTTGTAATTAAATCTACTAGTGGAGTATTTAAATTACAAACTATGAACGCAGAAGAATATAAAAGACTTCCTGTATTTAATATAGAAAAGCAAATAGAAATATCTCAAAAAATATTTAAAGATATGGTAAAGAAAACTGTATTTTCTGCAAGTGTAGATATGAATAGACCAGTATACACAGGTGTACTTGTAACTGTTACAGGTGGAGTTATAAACCTTGTAGCAATAGATGGTTTTAGAATGGCTATAAAAAAAGAATTATTAGAAAGTTATTCAAATGATTTTAAAGCTATAATTCCAGCAAAAGTTTTAACTGAAGTAATAAAATCATTAGAAGATGAAGATGATAAAAAAATTAAAATTGGCGTAAATAGAAATCAGGCTTTGTTTGAGATGGATGAATGTACAGTTGTAAGTAGAATAATAGATGGAGAATTTTTAAATTATAATAATGTACTTCCAGCAGAAGCAGATACAAAAATAAAAATAAATAGAAAACAGTTCTTAGAAGCAATAGAGCGTGTAGCTATATTTTCACGTGATGTATCAGAAAAAGATAAAAAAGTACCAGTAAAAGTTTCTATAGGACTAGATTCAATAGAAGTGTCTTGTGTAAGTGTTACAGGAGATGCTAAAGAAATAATAAATTCTGTTGTAGAGGGCAAAAATCTTGAAATAGGTTTTAACCCAAGATACTTAATAGAAGCATTGCGTGTAATAGAAGATGAAGAAATTGAAATGGAATTTAGCACAAGTGTATCACCACTTGTTATTAAGCCTATTGCAGGAAATACATACATATATATGGTTTTACCAGTAAAACTTAAAGACTAATAAAAGGAATAGAAATGTATTTAAAAAATATAGAATTATCTAATTTTAGAAATTATGAAAATATTAACATAGAGTTTGTAAATGGGACAAACATAATATATGGAAATAATGGAAAAGGAAAGACTAACATATTAGAGGCTATATATGTATCTGCTATTACAAAATCGTATAGAGCACAAAAAGATATGGAGTATATAAACTTTAACTTTGAAAGCACACGAATAAACTCTTGCTTTTCAAAAGAAAATATAGATTTTAATGTAGAAGTATTTGCAGATAAAATGGGAAATAAGTGCATTAAAGAAGATGGACTAAAAATAAATAAATACACAGAGTTTATAGGAAAATTTCCAATAGTTTTATTTTGTCCTGAAGATATGGATATAGTAAAAGGTGCACCTAAAAACAGACGTAAGTTTTTAGACATACTAATAAGTCAAATTTCTAAAAAATACGTTATAACTCTTAGTGACTACAAAAAAACAATAAATATAAAAAATAGTCTTTTAAAATCTGATAAAGAAAAAATAGATTTAAATTATTTAAGAATAATAAATGAAAAACTTGCTGGCCAAATATTAGAAATTGTAAGTAGAAGAAAAGAATATATTAAAAAATTATTGGTTTATGCAAAAGAAATTCAAAAAAAGATATCAAAGGAAAGTGAAGAATTAGATTTAATTTATATAACTGAATTTAAGGATATGAATTATGAACAGATATTAAATACATTAAATAATTCTATTGATTCAGATATATTTAAGAAAACTTCAACTAAAGGTGTTGGGCATGATGATTTTTTAGTATTAGTAAATGGCAATGAAGTTTCAAAATATGGCTCACAAGGTCAAAACAGAACTGCTATGCTTGCACTAAAGATAGGGGAGGCTAAGCTACTTGAAAAAGAAAAGGAAACATTACCAATAGTACTATTAGATGATGTTTTTTCTGAATTAGATAATGAAAGGATTAATTTTTTATTAGAATATATAAAAAGCTTTCAAACTGTTATAACAACTACAACAATAGAAAACATAAGAATAGATGATGCAAAAATTTTTGACATTCATGAACTTGCTAAATGAAAATTTTAGTGATAAAGTATAATAAATTATAGATAAGGAGAGATAGTATAATGGCAGGATATGATGAGAACCAAATACAAGTATTAGAGGGGTTAGAAGCTGTTAGAAAAAGACCGGGAATGTATATAGGAAGTACATCTGAAAGAGGACTTCATCACCTTGTATATGAGATAGTAGATAATGCTGTAGATGAGGCATTAGCAGGCTTTTGTAATGAAATAAATGTTGAAATACTAGAAGATAACAGTATTTCTGTAAAAGATAATGGTCGTGGAATACCTCTTGGAATTCACCCTAAAATGGGAATACCAGCAATTGAAGTTGTTTATACAATATTGCATGCTGGTGGTAAATTTGGCGGTGGAGGATACAAAGTATCTGGCGGTCTTCATGGTGTTGGTGCATCAGTTGTTAATGCATTGTCTGAAAAAGTTACAGTTGAATCTTGTAATGGTGATGGTGCATATGAAATTTCTTTTAAAAGAGGAAAAGTAGTAGAAAAACTTCATAAAGTGCGTGAAGAAACAAAAAGAGGAACAAAAGTTGTATTTAAACCAGACCCAGAAATTTTTGAACACACAGTATATAACGCAGAAACTTTGGAACAAAGATTTAGAGAAATGGCATTTTTAAATAAAGGTCTTAAAATAACTTTATTAGATAGAAGAGATCCAGATTCAAAAATGAAAGTTTTCCATTATGAAGGTGGACTTATATCATTTGTTGAATATATAAACAAAAACAAAGAATTTGTTTCTCCAATAATAGATATGGAATCTAAAGGTGAGGTTGAGGTGGAAATTGCACTTCAATATACAACTGCATATTCAGAAACTCTTATGTCATTTGTAAATAACATAAATACAATTGAAGGTGGAACGCATCTTGATGGATTTAAAAGAGGACTTACCAAAGCATTTAACGATTATGCAAGAAAGTTTAATATATTAAAAGATAAAGACTCTAATCTTCAAGGTGACGATATTCGTGAAGGACTTACAGCAATAGTAAGTGTAAGAATAAGAGAACCAGAATTTGAGGGACAAACTAAAACAAAACTTGGAAATAGTGAAGTATTGGGAATAGTAAATGGAGTTGTAGTAGACAAACTTTCTACTTATCTTGAAGAACATCCAAAAGAAGCTAAAGCAATTATAGACAAAGCCTTGTCTGCATCCCGTGCAAGAGAAGCGGCAAGAAAAGCACGTGAACTTGTAAGAAGAAAATCTGTATTAGAGACTACTACTCTTCCAGGCAAACTTGCAGATTGTACTGAAAAAGATGCAGTTCGTTCTGAAATATATATCGTAGAGGGAGACTCTGCGGGTGGTAGTGCAAAACAAGGAAGAGATAGAAAATTCCAAGCAATATTACCACTTTGGGGTAAAATGCTTAATGTTGAAAAAACTAGAGTAGATAAAATTTATGGAAATGATAAATTAAACCCTGTTATTACAGCAATCGGTGCTGGAATTGGTAATGATTTTGATATTTCAAAGATTCGTTATGGAAAAATTATTCTTATGGCCGATGCCGATGTCGATGGTTCTCACATTAGAACATTGCTTTTAACATTTTTCTTTAGATACATGAAGCCTCTTGTAGAAGAAGGACATATATATATCGCTCAACCACCACTATTTAAATTATCTAAAAAGGGAATGGAGGATATATATTGTTATAACGAACATGATTTGGAAGAAAAACTAGAAGAGTTGGAAGCAAAAGGAATAAAGAGAGATTCTTTAGGCATGCAACGTTATAAAGGTCTAGGTGAGATGAATTCTGAACAGTTATGGGAAACAACAATGAATCCTGAAACTAGAACTTTAGTACAAATAAGTCTTCAAGATGCTGCAGAGGCAGATAAGATATTTACAGTTCTTATGGGCGAAGATGTTGAGCCAAGACGTGAGTTTATAGAGCAAAACGCTAAGTATGTAAAGAATTTGGATATATAGAAATATTTTATATTAAATTATTTATCGTAATGTAAAGGAAGATACCAATGAAAGTAAAAAATGATTTCCCAGATGTGGACAAAGTAATAAGAAAGCTTAAGGAGTTTACTACGTTTTGTAAAGAAAAACAAAAGATTGCAGAGGGTGATGAATTAGAGGATGTTGAATTTTCTTTAAACAGTGTTGATGATTTTATTAATTCAATTGAAAGGTATTTGGATAGTGTTTGCAATGGTGAAATGCGCATAAGGAAAGTTAGGGAGTCTACATCAAATAATGAGGTTATAAGAGAAGCTATAGAACAAGAAGATAAAAGTAGAACCTTAAATCATTCTTCAATAATAATGAACATGGTTATGATTGACAAATTAGCGGATGTTTATAAATTACCAAGAGTATTCGACTATGCAGAAGAATTTCAGAATGATTGTTCAAAGTTAACACCATCATCTATGACTGAAAAACAAAACATGACAGAAAGGCAAAGAATTAAAAGAAGAGAAATGGGAAATTTCGGATTATATATAGCAGCTGCAGTTACAGCAGGTGTATCAAGAGAAGCTAAAGATATAACTGATGATGATTTGAGAGAGTTTGCTAATTGTGAAGGTGATACTGTAAATGCAGATACCAGCATTTTCTATAAAGTAAAATCTAATAGTAATGCATTGAAGAGAAATGTAAAAATAATGATAGATGAAAATGATGAACTTTCAAGGGGTTGACATAATATTAAAAGTGTGCTAAAATAATTACGTATGTCGAATATGAAATATGAGGAGGATTTAACTCATGGGAAAGAATAGTTTAAATGGACTTTTAGATTGTGTAAAAAATGAAAGTAAAGACAAGTATCCTAAACTTATTAATCTTGTTGACTATCTCAAAACTGAGAGGATTAAGTTTGTTGGAAATGATTTAAGAGGAGCTTTGGATATACCTAGCAAAAGTATTGATAAAGATAGCATTACGAAAGCTGTGTTGTGTATAAATGACATTGCAAAAAGTATTAATTATGATTTTAGTATTTCTGATGAATGGGAGAACATAGAAAAGTACTTGAGATATACTATTTTAGAAGATTTAGAAGAGGAGTTTGAAAAGCAGGGAGAGTGATTTTCCCCGCTTTTTTATATATGTATAAATAACTTACGTAATAGCTAATCATTTTGTTTGACAGACACAAAGCTTTATGATATTCTATGTGTGAAATAAAGTGAGAGGATGATTCAAAAGATGAAAAGAGGAATATCTTTGATTGTATTAGTAGTAACCATATTAGTACTTTCAATACTTGCTACAGTTGTAATTGTTAATTTAAGTAATACTAATATAATAGGTACTGCAAGTGAAGCAAAATATAAAACATTGGTTAGTTCAACAAAAGAGACTTTGGAGAATGCGAAAGCAGAAAACGTATATTTAAATGGTAATATAGATTACCAAACTCTACTGCCGGAGGAATTAAAAGGAGAATTTAGAGTAAATACAAGTGGAAATTTGGAATATGTAGGTTCAAATAATCCTATGACAAAGAAGATTGCAGAAGAGGTAGGGGTAACTATAATAAATGATTCCGTAAAAGAAATAGAAGATAAATATGGCGAACTATTAACATTAGCAAAGAAATATGTGGCAGACGGAAATAGCAGTGTTGCTCCTAATTTACTCTTGTTACAATATGTAAGAAGAAACAAATATAATAGCAGTAATTGGAAAAGTGTTGCAGGAGAAATAGACACTAATTTTGTAACATACGTTGACGCAAACAAAACTAAATCATTGGATATAGCAGAAATAGAAGATCCTGTAACGGGCAAAAAGATAGATTGGGTTCATGCTATGGCTTCTTTAAATGCATATTTAAATCAAAAAGATAGAGATTCTGTTATGCAAGATTATGCGTGTTGGGCAGGAGATATTGCTCAGGTAATAGCGGAACTATGCATATATAAACAAGAGAATGCTGATGTAACGACTGGCGAGTTAAATGAAAAAGCGATTGCTATGATTGGTGCGGAAGACAATAGTTCTACTTTTGGAATAAGTGACATGTTAGGAGATGCTGATGCAACAAATATATATATGTTAATAGAATCCGACGATAATATAGTAGAAGATATATATAATTATTATTATGGAAAAAATAGTGACAAAAGCAAAAGAAGATACAATTCATTTTATGACTATTTTGTAGAATGGAGAAAAAAATATCCTGATACTTATTGTGCTCAAGATAGTGATGTTGTGCGCGGTGTCGCACGTGAACTATTGACTACACGTGGTACATATGCTGGACTAGGGGCATCTTTGGTATTAGCACAAAATTCTTCAATAAAAGGCTCTACAATTACAATTGGTGTACAAACGGCAGCATGTAGCGCATTCAATGATTATGTGCTAAAAAACATGTTAAAATAAGCCTTAAAGGTTGACATATTATAAGAGATGTGTTAAAATAAGATTCGTAAAGCAGAAGTTATCTTCTCACCTTATGGTTCTAGTCCAAGTAAGGTAAAATAAAACCAAATATATAATTTTGTTTTTATTTGAGGAGATTGCTATGCGTAGCGATCTTTTTTTATGTTTCGGAGGTGCATTGATATAAAACAAGATTTCTTAATAAACGAGCAAATTAATGCTAATATAGTTGAAGTTATTGGTATTGGAGGAGAGAGACTAGGTCAGATGTCTAAAGAAGAAGCTATAGATAAGGCTTATGATTTAGATTTGGATTTAGTGCTTGTTGCGCCGAATGCTAATCCCCCAGTTTGTAAAATATTAGACTATAGTAAGTATAAATTTGAAATGGCTAAAAAAGAAAAAGAGGCAAAGAAAAATCAAAAAATAGTTGAAATAAAGGAAGTTAGATTGTCCGCTACTATTGATACACATGATTTAGAGGTAAAGGCAAAGAATGCTAATAAATTTTTAGCCGATGGTAACAAAGTTAAAGTATCACTTAAGTTCAAAGGAAGAGAAGTAAAATTCTTGGAAAAAGGAAAAGAAACAGTATTAAAATTTGTTTCTATGTTAAGTGAAGGTGTACTAGATAAAGAACCTAAACTTGAAGGAAAATTTTTGAATGTTATAGTGTTACCAAAACAAGGTAAATAAAGGAGGAAAAGACAATGCCTAAAATGAAAACTCACAGTAGTTCAAAAAAGAGATTAACAGCTAAAAAGTCTGGTTTAATCCAAAAAACAAATGCTAATAGAGCACACAAATTAACAGGAAAATCTTCAAAGAGAAAAATGGCTTTAAAACAATCATCTTATGTAGATTCTGCTAACAAGAGTGCAGTTAAGAAATTATTACCTTATGCGTAACAAAAAGCATAAATTAATTAAGGAGGAAAAATAAAATGGCAAGAATTAAAGGAGCAGTTACTACAAGAGCAAGACGTAGAAGAATGTTAAAAAGAGCAAAAGGATATTATGGTGCAAAATCAATAAGATTTAAAATGGCTAAACAAGCAGTTATGAAATCTGGACAATATGCTTTTGTTGGAAGAAAAAACAAAAAAAGAGAGTTCAGACAATTATGGATTGCAAGAATTAATGCTGCTGCAAGAGCAAATGGTATTTCATATAGCAGACTAATTTCTGGTTTAAAAAATAAAAATATTAACATAAACAGAAAAATGCTTGCTGAAATGGCTGTAAATGATGCAAATGGTTTTACTGCTTTAGTAGAAAAAATCAAAGCATAAATTTAAGTTGAAAGGGGAATATTATGATATTTGCAGGAGATTTTAGAAATGGAACAACTTTTGAGATGGATTCTCAAGTATATAGAGTAGTTGAATTCCAACACGTAAAACCAGGAAAAGGAGCAGCATTTGTTAGAACTAAACTTAAAAATGTTATAGCAGGAACAACTATGGAAAAGACATTCAATCCATCTGAAAAAGTGGAAGAAGTTTCAATAACAGTAAGCGAAATGCAATATCTATATAATGATGGTGAAAACTATACATTTATGGATAACGAAACGTATGAACAGCTAGATCTTAAAAAAGACCAAATTGAAGACATATTACCTTATCTATTAGATAATATGATGGTTAAAGTTTTATCATATAAAGGTAAAGTGTTTGGCGTGGAAGCACCTACATTTGTAGAACTAGAAGTTACATACACAGAGCCTGGAATAAAAGGTTCAACAGCAACAGGAACTACAAAACCAGCAACAGTAGAAACTGGAGCAACATTCCAAGTACCTCTTTTTGTTGAAATAGGAAATAAAATTCGTATTGATACAAGAACTGGCGAATACATGGAAAGATGTTAGTTTAATAAAAAAATAGCGGCAATAGCCGCTATTTTTTTTATTAAAGCCCACCATCATAAATACACGCGAGGGCTCCAAATACTGCAAGAGGTCCAATGGCAAGGTACAAAGGTGTTGTAAAAAGCAAATAGCAAAAGTCTATATTTGTATTGTAGCTTATAATGCCAATTGTTCCAATATATGCAAGCACAATGGAGCTAACAAGTGCAAGGTTAAAAATTGGATTTCTAGCACTGCAGTTACAATAATATGCAATATATGCAAGTAATGCGCCTGTCATGTCTCCTTCAAAATACCCAACATACTCTCCTGTACAAGTAAATATTCTATTGCAATCGTCTGCATAAATGAAAGGTGTAGTAGAAGTGATGTAAGGCGCTGTTAGGTATCCACGAGATTCATGAACTGTTCCTAGAGTTTGAGATGAATTTGAATGCGCTTCTGTAACATATTTGCACTTTTCATCGTACTTAGCTATGATTTTTTGGTATGACCGTCCAAATCTTTTGCATATGATTTTGCCGTTTTCATAAGTTGCAGTTTTTACGCCACGTCCAAAGAGTGACGATGTTAAATAAAGTACTCCCATAATTTAGTCCTCCGTAAAAATTATTTTGGAAATTTAAAATCTTACTGTTAATATTATATTATATTACTGTAATAATGTCAATATTATGTAAATTTGTTGTTGGGACTCGCATAAATAATGTGGATTGTTTAAATTACGATTATAAATTTTAGTGAATATAATTCATTAAATAAAAAATAGCGGCTATTGCCGCTATTTTTGTTAGATGTTATCCGAATATTTTGGCGAAGAAAATAACAACTGCTATAAGCAGAGGTATTCCAAAGAATATTTGAAAAAAGTTTTCGCCTGTGTTATAGCTAATGATAGCTACTATAATAGAGTATATGGCTAAAATTACGCCACATCCTATCAAGCCGGAACCATCCGAATCTGTGTTGCCATTAGAGCCATAATACCCGCCACCAGTGGAATGAAATCCACTACTACTTGATGAGTATGAAGATGAGTGATTTTCGCCCGCATTGGAAATATTACTTGCATTACCATTACAGTAATATGCAATATATGCAAGTAATGCACCCGTCATATCCCCTTCAAATTCTGCAACAATTTCATTCGTTGAATAAAGGAATATCCGATTACACGTGTCTGCATAAATGAAAGGTGTTCCGGTAGAGGTAAAATACGGTGAACCTAAGTATCCAAACTTTCCAGACACATGTCCCAAAGTTTGAGATGAATTCAAATATGCTTCTGTAACAGTATCTCCATAGTATTTAGCTATGACTTTCTGGTTTGACCAACTAGAGCTTCCGTTTGTGATTTCACCGTTTTCATAGGTTGCGATTCTTGTACCGTGTCCGAATGATGATGTCAAGTAAACTTCTCCCATGATTTAATCCTCCCGCCAAAAATTATTTTGAAAGTTTAAAATCCTATCGCAAATATTATATAACACCATTGTGTATAAGTCAATATTATGTAAATATAATTAACTCTTTTCACAAAAATACAAGTGTTAAATAAAAATGGTACTGTTATTTAACAAAAAAATATGTTAAAATATATGGGGTAAGATTAGGGGGACAAAATGAGATATAGTATAAACTTTGAAAATAAAATAAAAGAATTAAACCAATCAAAGCCACAGCAATATTATTATATAGATACAATGGGGTGTGCTTTAAATGAAAATGACAGTCTAAAATATAGGGGAATAATAGAGGCTTGTGGATATATGTGGACAGATACAGTGGATAATGCGAATTTGGTATTATTCAACACTTGTGCTATAAGAGAAAATGCAGAAGAAAAACTGTATGGTAGATTAGGACAGCTAAAAGCTAAAAAAAGACAGTCAAAAGAGTGTGGGACAGATTTCCTTATTTGTATAGTTGGATGTATGAGTGAGCAAGAATCTGTTATATCTAAAATAAAAGAGTCATATCCTTTCGTAGATGTCCTGTTAGGTACTCGCAGTATGGCTCATTTTGCAGAAAGATTGTATATTGCAATGAAAGATAACAAAAAAACAAGAGGAATAGAAGAAGATGTACATGATGTATTAGAAGATGTACCTATAGTTTATGAAGATGGATTTAAAGCGAGTGTATCTATAATATATGGATGTAATAACTTCTGTTCGTACTGTATTGTTCCATATGTTAGGGGAAGAGAAAGAAGTAGACTACCCCAAGATATAGTTAAAGATATAAAGTATCTAGCATCTATAGGTTATAAAGAGATAACATTACTAGGTCAAAACGTAAATTCATATGGAAATGATTTTAATGGTGAATTTAGTGGATATTCCTTTGTGGATTTGCTAAAAGAAGTGGACAAAATAGAAGAAATTGATATAATTAAGTTTACTTCTCCGCATCCAAAAGATTTTACTGATGAACTAATTGAATATATAGCCGAAAATCCCAAAATTTCTCGACAACTACACTTACCTCTTCAATCTGGCAGTACTAAAATTTTAAAAGACATGAATAGAAAATATACAAAGGAACAATATTTGAAATTAGTTGATAAAATACGTTCTAAAGTCCCTGATGTTAGTTTTTCTACCGACATAATAGTAGGTTTCCCTGGCGAGACAGAAGAAGATTTTCAAGATACACTAGATGTTGTGAAGAAAGTGAATTTTGATATGATATATATGTTTTGTTATTCTGTTCGAAAAGGAACACGTGCCGAAAAAATGGAAAATCAAATAGAAGAAAAAGTTAAAGTGGAAAGATTAGAAAGATTAAAATCATTATATGAACAGATGATAGATGAAAATAATAAAAAGAAAATAGGTAAGGTTTATAAGATATTGATTGAGGGAAAGAGTAAAAACAATGATTTAAAATATACTGGAAGAACAATAGATAACAAGATTGTTATATTTGATGCAAATGAACGTGATATCGGAACAATTAGAGACGTTAAAATAACAGAGAATAATCTTTGGTATTTAACAGGAGAGATTATATAAACCTGTCATAAAAAACAACTTATCCAATATACTGTAGTAAAGTGTATTGATAAGTTGTTTTTTTGGAGGTACGCATGGAAAAAGTAACTGCTAAAAGGAAGTTAAAGAAAAGTTTCTATTCAAAGTTAGAAAAAAGCAATTCAAGTAGTAGTAGGCCAGCTGAAATCAAGAACATCCATATGGATTTGTTTGAAAATGACTATATAAATGGATTGTATAAAAGAAATGGGGCTATAAAAAACAATAATAAAGTAAAAAACAGCGATGAAACAGATTTTTTCACGAGATTGAAGGAAAAAATGTTAATAAGGTTAATAATACAAGGCATTACAATGACGGTAATATTTGTTTTTTGCCTTTCAGTAAAATATATGAATTTAAAGATTGTTAAAAATTCAGAAATTTGTAAGAAAATAATCAAAGAATTTAAAAAGAATTATTCAAAACAAGAGATTATTGATTATGTATCTAGCATATGTGATAGAGCATATTTTTATATAGATCCGGTTATACCAGATAATTTATCTCAAAAAACAGTGGCTGTATTTAGCAATATGATGAAGAGATTTGAAAATAATAATACAGTAAACGTGTATAATGAAAATAAAGTTGATATATATAATGAACAAAAAAGTGAATTTAAAGAAGGAAAGCTAGAGTTAACTGAGGAAACAGTACCTGTTACAAGTACCTCACAAATTGAAAATAAAACCTTAGTTGCAATAAAGGAAAGTAAGATCGAATTTGTTAAACCTACATCTGGTGTTATTACTTCAAGGTTTGGTGAAAGAGATCCTATTTTTTCTGGTGTAGAATCTTACCATTATGGAACTGATATAGCAAATGTAGAAGGCACTTATATTTTTTCTAGTATTGATGGTAAGGTTACAGTTTGTTCAACAAATAATGAGACAGGAAATTATATAGAAGTGCAAAATGGTAGTGTAACAACAAGATATTGCCATTTGTCCAAACAGTTAGTAAAAGTAGGGGACTCCGTAAAGAAAGGTGATCTTATTGGAAAAATGGGAAAAACAGGGATGGCTACTGGTTCACATCTTCATTTTGAAATAATGTATAATAGAGAAAGAGTGGATGCAGAGCAAGTGTTAAAATTGGAGTGATATGAATTTTAAAGTTGGAAAAACTAAGATTTACATAGAGCCAGTATTATTTATAGTTGTTCTTTTAACTATATTTGTTATTCCGATGCGTAACTATTTTAAAAATTACGCTTTTTGTTTTTTGTTTGTTATATTTCATGAGTTTTCACATATTTTTTTGGCTTCGATACTAGGAGTGGAGTGTACAAGAATAAATATAAGACTTTGTGGCATGAACGCAGAATTTAATTTTAGTAGTAGGATTAGTTTGAAATGGCTATATATAGCTTTTGCAGGTCCAATTTCTAATTTTTTGCTTTCAATTTTATTTAGCAGAATTGAAATGGTCAGAGATATAAATCTGGCGTTAGGAATTGTAAATTTATTACCAGTAGCTCCACTAGACGGTTATTATATATTTAAAACTATATTAGAATTCTTTTTTGCAAAAAACAGAGTTGAAAAAGTATTAAAAACGTTTAGTTTTTGTGTTTTGACACTTATAGTTTTAATAGGCATATATTTAGCAATTACTATTAAAAATCCAACGATTTTAATATTTATTACATATGTTGTTATACTGCAGAATGCAGCAGAAATATGAGTATAAAAATATGTGACAAAAAAGTTACAAAAATATTACAAAATTTTATTAAACCTATTGCAATTTGGCCTAAAATTTAGTATTATATAGCCATAAGTTCAGGAGGGATAGAGATGGCAATCGGGGACATTATTGTTTCTCTAGATATTGGGGCATCTAAAACCGCTGCAGCTGTAGGTCAGATAAATAAATTTGGGGAAGTAGAAGTTGTAGGTTATGGTCTGGCTGAATCTGGTGGAATAAAGAAAGGTAAGATAATAGATAACGAGCCCGTAGCTAGGTCAATTGTTAAGGCAATTACTCAAGCAGAAGAAACATCAGGACTTTATATTAATTCTGCATATGTTAATATAAAAGGAATGAATACAAGAATAGAAAGAATTAGATTTAAAGGTGATGTTGAGAAGCCTGACGATGGTCTATCTTATAATGATATAAATAAGATGATGGAGACTATACAGTTAGGTTTGAGACGAGGAGAAAGAGAAGAAATAATAAGTATTTCTCCAATTAAATTTAATGTTAATGATAGAGAATACAAAGAAGAACCAATTGGTGCGTTTGCAAAATATTTTATTATGGATGCTGACGTAGTGTTAGCTGATAAACTTGTTTTAGATCAGATACAAACTGTTATGAAATTAGCTGAATTAAAAATAGATGGTTATGTATTGGAAACATACGCAAACTCTAATGTTGTATTGATGCCTGAAGAAAAAGAAATGGGAGTTTTGATGTTAGATATAGGAGCTGCACATACAGAGGTATCAGTTTACAAAAATTCAAACTTGGAATTTAATACAACAATACCAGTTGGTGGAGATCACATAACTAGTGATATAGCAATATCACTAAACATAGATTTAGATGAAGCAGATAAATTGAAAAAGCAATATAATTTAGCTATAGAAGCTATGATTACAAATAACCATGATGTTAAACTTAATTCAAAGAAGACTTTGGATGATAAAAACGATGTTATTAGATGTAGTGATATAGTAAAAATAATTGAAGCAAGGGTAAAAGAAGTATATCAAATTACAAGAAAAATAATGGCCGAGAATAATTTGATAGGTAAATGTGAATGTGTAGTACTTACTGGCCAAGGTTTTTCAAATATAGCTGGAACTGAAGAACTAGCTGTTTTAACATTAAAAATTAATCAAGTTAGGACATGCAGTCCAAGACTTGTAAATGTAATAAAATCTCAACATGCATTAGCTTACGGTATGCTTAAATATATATCTACATTAGGATTAGGAAAAGACGTAAATAGCGATGTTGAAATAGTAGAAGAACCTAGTATTACAGAAAGGGTTAAAGACATATTTAAAAAAGCAAAAGAAAAAATCTTTAAGAAACAAAACAAAGAAAGTGAAGATGAGTAGGGGGATATAATTATGGAAGATTTTGTACAAGCTGGAGTTGCTAACATTAAAGTTGTAGGTGTTGGCGGAGGCGGAACAAACGCAGTTAATCGCATGATAACAGATGGTTTAGAAGGAGTAGAGTTTATAGCTATAAATACAGATAAACAAGCTCTAGAAGAATCTAAAGCAGATGTAAAAATTCAAATAGGTGAAAAGCTTACACGTGGATTGGGAGCAGGAGCTGATCCTGAAATTGGTGAATGCAGTGCAGAAGAGTCTAAAGCTGAAATCGCAGAAGCATTAAAAGGTGCTGATATGGTATTTGTTACATCTGGTATGGGTGGCGGAACAGGAACTGGAGCAGCGCCTATAATAGCAGACATATCTAAACAAATGGGAATTCTTACAGTTGCCGTAGTAACAAAGCCATTCCCTTTTGAAGGAAAAAGAAGAATGTCTCAAGCAGAACGTGGAATAGACAGATTAAAAGAAAATGTAGACACAATTATTACAATTCCTAATGAAAAACTTTTACAAGTAGTTGAAAAAGATACTACAATTGAGCAGGCATTTATAATGACAGATGATATATTAAGACAGGGTGTTCAAGGTATTTCTGACTTGATTACTAAACCTGGTCTTGTTAACTTGGATTTTGCCGATGTTAAAACAATAATGTTAAACACAGGTGTTGCTCATATGGGTATAGGTAAAGCAAGTGGTTCAAATAGAGCTGGAGAAGCTGCAAGACAAGCAATACACAGCCCATTATTAGAAACATCAATTGAAGGAGCAGGCGGAGTACTTATCAACGTTACTGGAGGAAAAGATTTAGGATTGCTTGAAGTAAATGAAGCAATAGAATTAGTTCAAAAATCTGTAGATCCAGATGCTAATATTATATTTGGTACGGTTATAGATGAAAATCTTCATGATGAAATGATAATAACAGTAATAGCAACAGGATTTAATAAGTATTCTCAAGATAATGTAAAAGCAATAGACATAATAGAAAATTTAAGAAGTGGAAATACTACAGATGCTGTTGCCCCTCAAACTCAAAAACAACCAAAACAAGATTATATGGCGGATTTAGATATACCTCCATTCTTAAGAAAAAACAGAGACTAAATAAATTTAAATGTAAAAAAAAGTCAAGGTACGTGATTCCTTGGCTTTTTTTGTAAATCGATTATTTTTTTCTACATTTTTTTTCTACAAAAAAATTCCATATATAGGACATATAATTATATTTGTTGAGAGGTAAATATGACAGTATATTTAGATTATTTATTTGTCCAAAATTTCATATTTGATTTGATTTTAATTGTTCAAACTAAATTTTTATCTAAGATACAATTAGATGCTAAAAGGGCAATATTTTCGAGTATTGTTAGCAGTATATATATTTGTGTGCTGGTAGTAACTAAACAACCACAATTAAATTATTTTGGAAGCAGGATATTACTTAGTTTCGTAATTGTGTATATAGCATTTAAACCGGAAAGCCTTGAAAAGTATATTAAAATAACAGCTGTTTTTTATGTTTCTTCAATACTAACATTAGGCATAAGTGTATTTGTAAGTCAAATGTTGTGTGACGGAAAAAGGCAAGAATTAGTTTCTAAAGTGGTTGTATATTTAGTTGTACTTTTGTTGACGTTTGTTGTTACTAAACAGTTTTGGAAAATATATAAATTTAATATTAAGAAACAAAATCTAAATATGGCAGTAGAAGTGACCATATCTGGCCACAAGTACATTTATAACGGATTTATGGATACAGGAAATACTGTCTACAGTTATGAATTAGGTGTACCTATAGTTTTTGCTGAATATATATCGGATGAACAAAAAAATGAAATTAGAAAATTGTCTTATGTAGATATACCCGTTTCTACGATTTCTAAAATGTCAAATGAAAAAGCAGTTTTATTGAAAGGAAAAATGCTTGGTAAAGAAATTAAGATTGGTGTGGTATTTGTTGAAAATAAACTAAATAAAGACAATGCGTATAATATGATACTTAATTACAAAATGTTTGAAGAGAATTTGGGAGGAATTTGTGTATGAATAAATGGTTAAAAAAATTAAAGAAACTATATGCAAATATGATGAAATGCCTTGGTCTGGAAGATGATGAATTAAAATATATTGCTGGCTCAGAAAAGTTACCCACTCCGTTAACATTAGAAGAAGAAAGAAGTTTAATAATCAAATTGGGCGAAAATGACATCCAGGCTAAAAAGCGTTTGGTAGAGAAAAACTTAAGATTGGTTGTATATATAGCTAAAAAGTTTGAGAATTCTGGCATAAATATAGAAGATTTAATTTCTATAGGAACAATAGGATTGATGAAAGCCATTAACAGTTTTAATGCAGATAAAAATATAAAGCTGGCAACGTATGCGTCTAGATGCATAGAAAATGAGATATTGATGTATCTTAGAAAAACTCAAAAAATCAAGACGGAAATATCTATAGATGAGCCTATAAACGTTGATTCAGAAGGAAATGATTTGGTTTTAGCAGATATATTAGGAACAGAAAATGATGCAATGTTTAAGCAAGTTGAGGAAAGTGACAATAAAAAAATAGTAGATGCGGCAATTAATACATTATGTGAAAGAGAAAAAGTAATAATGGAGTTGAGATATGGATTTAATGGAAAGAAGGAATTAACTCAAAAAGAAGTGGCTGAAAAAATGGGAATATCTCAATCATATATTTCAAGAATTGAAAAGAAGATTATAGAGAGATTAAAAAAGGAATTTGAAGAAACATAAAATGTCGAATTAGTTCTAAAAAAATACAAAGTGAATAAACGTAAGAGAAAAGTCTCAATTTAACATTGAGAGTGGAGGATGCATATGAAGAATGTGAGAGTAGAAATAAATGGAGTTAATACTAGTTTATTACCAGTTTTAAAAGCTGATGAACAAATGAAAATGCTAAAGGAAATTAAAAGTGGCAAATTTTACTTAAAAGATGAATTTGTGAATGCTAATTTACGCTTGGTATTAAGCATTGTTAAAAAATTCAATTCTAGAGGAGAAAATATAGATGACATATTTCAGGTTGGTGTAGTTGGACTCATAAAAGCGATAGATAATTTTGATATAAATCAGCAGGTGCAGTTTTCAACATACGCCGTACCAATGATAATAGGAGAAATTAAAAGATTTTTACGTGATTCAAGCGCGATGAGAGTAAGTAGATCTATTAGGGATATATCATATAAAGTTTCTAAAGCAAAAGAAGAGTATATAAATAGGACAAATGAAGAGCCAACAATAGCTTATCTTGCAAAGGCAGTGGGAGTTGATGAAGACGATGTTGTTTTAGCGATGGATAGTATGGTACAGCCAATGTCTATATATGATTCTATATATAATGAAGGAGGAGATTCTATATATGTCATAGATCAACTAAAGTCTGAAAAAGATGAAGCTGAGAATTTTACTGAAAAATTGGCATTGGCCCAAGCCATGAAATCTTTATCCGAAAAAGAAAAACAAATAATTAGAAGAAGATATTTTGATAATGTTACTCAGACAGAGTTGGCAGAAGAAATCGGAGTATCTCAAGCGCAGATTTCAAGAATAGAGAAAATAGCGCTTGAAAGAATAAAAAGAAAAATGAGTTATTAAGCAGGCCAAAAAAGGCTTGCTTTTAATATGTTTGATATAAAATTTATAATATTATCATATATATGTATAAGGTGATATTATGTATAAAATATTCGTTGATAACAGTGATAATGAGATGGTTTTAAAACTTTCAAAAGAAATACAAAGGATATTATTAACATATGATAATTGTATTGTATATGAATATAACAATAAAAATGAAACAAAGGAAAAGTTACTTAGTGATATTGAGTTGAACGCGTATGTTTATATACAAGAAAACGCTGATGGTAAGGGGCCGGAAGTCATTTTAGATGAAGAGAACAATAAAGCAAATGGAATAGGAAAAGAAGTGTATAAGGAAATTAAAAAAATATACAATTGTAAAGACATTGATAAAGGGCTTATATACATGAATAATTTATTTGGTAATGAATTAAAGAATATTCCTGCAATTAAAATAAATATAGTAGATATAAATGATCAAGATGATATTAGGTGGTTAGATGAAAGTATGAATAGCGTGGCTCAGGCAATAAGTAATGGAATTATTAAAAGTTTTGGCCTTAAGTTTTGTTAATAGAGGTGGATGATGTCACGAGGGATAGATTTTAGACAAAAAGAAGTAATAGAAATAAATACTGGTAAGGTGTTGGGGTTTGTGACGGATGTAGATGCTGAATTTAATGCAGGGTCAATAAAGAATATAATTGTTGCACAGACAAATGGTTTTTTAAGGAGTGTAGTTGGAAAAAACAATTTGACAATACCATGGAATAAAATCAAACTTATTGGTGAAGACGTAATATTAGTGGATTTGAACGCATAAATATTAGTGGATTTGAACGCATAAAGAATACATAACTTAAACATGCCTAAAACAATAATTATTTTTTTGAAAAAAATTGCAACTTTTTGTTGACATATTTATATGTGTGTGCTACAATATATTTACGCGTCGCGTTGATACGATTGACGCAGTAGCACATTGAAAAATAAAGAGTTAAGTAAAGCCAAGCAAGGTAATATATTTTAAGGAATATAGGACCACGTTAATTTTATTATTTAGTAAAAAATAGGATAACAGAAGTTATTCTGAGAGAATTAAAAACAAGAGTTTGATTCTGGCTCAGGATGAACGCTGGCGGCGCACTTAAGACATGCAAGTCGAACGAAAATTTGATGTACAGAAGTAAGCTTGAACGAGTAGCTTGCTACGAGGGAAGGACTATGGAAGTTTTTCAAATTTTAGTGGCGGACGGGTGAGTAATACGTAGGCAACCTGCCTAGAAGAGGGGGATAACACTTAGAAATAGGTGCTAATACCGCATAAGACCACACTACCGCATGGTAGAGAGGTCAAAGGAGTAATCCGCTTTTAGATGGGCCTGCGGCTGATTAGCTAGTTGGTAAGGTAACGGCTTACCAAGGCGATGATCAGTAGCCGAGCTGAGAGGCTGGCCGGCCACATTGGGACTGAGATACGGCCCAGACTCCTACGGGAGGCAGCAGTCGGGAATATTGCGCAATGGAGGAAACTCTGACGCAGTGACGCCGCGTGCAGGAAGAAGGTTTTCGGATTGTAAACTGCTTTAGACAGGGAAGAAACAAGACAGTACCTGTAGAATAAGCTCCGGCTAACTACGTGCCAGCAGCCGCGGTAATACGTAGGGAGCAAGCGTTGTCCGGATTTACTGGGTGTAAAGGGTGCGTAGGCGGCTTTGCAAGTCAGATGTGAAATCTATGGGCTCAACCCATAAACTGCATTTGAAACTGTAGAGCTTGAGTGAAGTAGAGGCAGGCGGAATTCCCCGTGTAGCGGTGAAATGCGTAGAGATGGGGAGGAACACCAGTGGCGAAGGCGGCCTGCTGGGCTTTAACTGACGCTGAGGCACGAAAGCGTGGGTAGCAAACAGGATTAGATACCCTGGTAGTCCACGCTGTAAACGATGATTACTAGGTGTGGGGGGTCTGACCCCTTCCGTGCCGGAGTTAACACAATAAGTAATCCACCTGGGGAGTACGGCCGCAAGGTTGAAACTCAAAGGAATTGACGGGGGCCCGCACAAGCAGTGGAGTAT
>OIYG01000311.1_pt1 | contig 50964 bp, 45 predicted proteins | sample 1587861 | NCBI WGS metagenome assembly OIYG01 (sample SAMN03283272) | human gut metagenome | biome: human-associated habitat; material: feces | host: Homo sapiens | place: Peru | collected 2012
GAAAATTTTTGCGAATATAATGAGCATTTAATTTTCTTGTTATTCAGAATCTGTTTTAAGTTCGTTCTTTTCCCTCATAGAAACAGATTCCGGTTCGTAGGCCGGAATGACATATTGGTGAGCCTACCAAATTCCTGTATTGTTTTTCTGGATTGCCACGAAAATCTTATTACCCGTTAACTTGTTCAACTATTTTTTGCAAGCCGTCAAATTTTGCAAGACCTAAAGAGTTTTGCTGAACCTCGTGCAAATAAATTTCATTCTCGGCAAGCGTTTTTACAAGTTCCAACAACTTTTCAGGTGTCAAATCAGCATCTTCAACATACAAACCCGCCCCCTGCTCAACCACAGATTTTGCATTCTTTCGTTGGTGGTCGGCAGCAGCATAAGGATACGGTGCAAATATCGGAGCAATTCCGCTTGCACAAATTTCCGAAATACTCAACGAACCTGCTCGAGAAACCGCAATGTCAGATGCTTTCAACACAGTTACCATATCGTCAAAATAAGGTCTTACAAGCAAATTTTTATCACTTTCAAATTCAGGGTAAGTTTTGCGTAATCCTTCGACAACCTTGTCATAATTCTTTTTCCCTGTCTGAAAAATTACCTGCAACCCTAATTCATTGGTTAAAGTTTTCAAAACTTCTACCGCTGCGAAATTTATCGCCTTTGCACCCTGTGAACCGCCCATAATACATACGGTTAATTTCTCTTCCAGTCCTAAATTTTGTCTTGCCTGAGTTTTGGTCAAAGTTGTAAACTCGTTACGAATAGGATTTCCGTTGACAAAACAATTAGGATTATTCAACTTCTTTTTAGCCTCTTCAAACGCAATCGAAATGCTTTTTGCATAAGGTGAAAATTTTCTTGTCACAAGTCCGGGGTTAGCATCGCAATCGTGCATTACAAACGGAACTTTCATCACAATTCCCGCCATTAAAACTGGTGCCGACACATAACCGCCCGTTCCAAAAATCACATCGGGTTTATATTTATTTATATAAAAACAACATTTTACAAAGGCGTGAAACATCTGAAAACCCCATTTCACCAAAGAAAACCCCAATTTTCTCGGCATGCCTGACGACACAACAGGTAAAAACTCATAATTCTTCCCCTGAATAATAGAAAACTCCATATTATTAGGGTTTCCGACATAGTAAATTTTTGCGGTATTTTCAGATTTCAGCAATTCATCGGCAACTGCAACCGCAGGATAAATATGTCCGCCCGTTCCACCACCTGTTATAAAATATGTTTTTTTATTCATTTGTTTGTGTTCCCAATCTTTTAATTCTCTGTCTTGATATATTCAATAAAATTCCAATCATTGCAAGCGAAACAATAATAGAAGTTCCGCCATAACTGATAAACGGTAATGTTACACCCGTTACAGGCATCAAGGAACTTGCAACCGACATATTAAATAATGCCTGCAAGCCAAAAATAAAGGTAATACCCGCAGCCAAAAGTTTTCCGTACATGTCGGGACAACGTTTGGCTACCCACATTCCTCGAAGAACCAATGCCGCAAACAATCCAATTACAAATAAGCAACCCAAAAGCCCGAATTCTTCGGCAATAATTGCAAAAATAAAGTCAGTATGACATTCAGGCAAGTATGCCAATTTTTGAATAGAACCGCCATAACCTGACCCCATAATTCCGCCTGTTGCAAACGCAATCAAGGATTGAATAATGTTATAACCTTTACCTAATGCGTCACTTCCCGGATTTAACCAAATCGTAATTCTGTCCATTTGGTATCCACGCAACAGTTTTGGCAAGAAGGATAACGCTCCGACACCACCAATACCCAACATACAATAAACGGGTAACAAAGGTCCCATTGCGATTAGATACAAAATACCCGTTGTCGCTAAAAGTATCAAAACCATACTCAAGTTTGGCTGTTTATAAATCAAACCCAAAATAAAAACCATTTGCCAAATATATTTTGATGCAAAGTTTTTAAGAGTTTCCATACTGATTTTGTCTTTAAACATTGTAGCCAAAAGCATACAGAACAAAGGCTTGGCAAGTTCGGACGGCTGAAGCTGCATAAATCCTAAATTTATCCAACGTTTTGCACCATTAATTACAACACCCAACGGGGTTAATTGAAGAATTAACAGCAGGATAATGACCGTCCACATAAATTTTGTATTATATTTTTCAAGTCTTTTATAATCAAATCTTGAGAAAAATAGCATCGCAACAAATCCGACAACTGCGTAAATACCCTGTTTAAACGCCATTGTAATAAGCAAAACGCCTTCACGTTGACATTTTGGAGCGGTTGCCGAAAATATCGCAAGCAAGCCCAATACCACCAAAAAGGCAACTATCACAAGCAACTGTCTGTCAGGTGCAGAAATTATCACACCTGATTTATTATAATTATGTTTTCTGCCTTCACGCCTCTCCCTACTTTGGCGTTGAGGTGACCTATACTCTCGATAAGACATATTCTCTGAAAACTTCTCCCCTGTGTTCATAACTGTTAAACATATCAAAACTTGCACATGCCGGTGACAACAAAACCACATCTGGCTTTAATTCAATAGACTTGTCTATGGCACTTTCCATTGTTTTTGCTTTGATAATATTATCAAAGCCGTTTGCTCTCAGATTTTGTTCAAAACGTTCTGTTGCTTCCCCAATCAAAACGACAGTTTTAATATGAGCGTTAACAGATTTGCAAAACTCTGTCAAATCCGTATTTTTATCTCTTCCGCCCGCAATCAAAGCAACATTTGTATTATTAAAGGAATCAATCGCAACGATTGCCGCCTCTGGATTTGTTGCCTTTGAATCGTTATAAAAAGTTATTCCGTCTTTTTCAATAATTTTTTCAAGGCGGTGAGCAGGTGCTTTAAATTCCATAATTGCACTTTTTATTAAATCATTCGGAACACCTGTCAATTTTGCACAAATAATCGCACACATAATGTTTTGATAATTGTGTTCTCCAAGCAACGGACATTCTTTGAGCGTAATGATTTCCTCAGCTTTTCCGTTTTGCTTATAAATAATTTTGCCGTCTTCTTCATAACAACAATTTTCGCCGACATTTCCCGCAAACATAAAGATTTCACCTTCAGCTTTTTTAGAAAACTCCAGCAATTTTTCATCTTTTGCATTCAAAACACTGTATTTAGGTGCTTGCGGCGAAAGGAAAACTTTAGCCTTAGCCTTAAAGTAATTTTCCAACCCTTGATGCCAATCAATATGGTCAGGTGTGAAATTTGTCCAAACCGAAATAAACGGTTTTAAAGACGGACTCATAGCCAACTGGTAAGAACTAGCTTCACAAATAAAATAATCCAAGTTTTCATCGGCAATGTTACAAGGAGGTTGACCAATGTTTCCGCAGGCTTTGACCTTCAAAGATTTTGCCAAAATGTGTTCCGTCAAAGCGGTAGTTGTAGTTTTTCCGTTGGTACCCGTGATAATAATAAACGGAATGTCACATTCTCTATATGCCAATTCAAGTTCAGATATAACTGGAATATTTTTAGCAACTATACGCTTAATAATTTCGCTATGCGGAGGAATCCCCGGACTTGAAACGACTAATTCCGCATTATCGACAAACTCATCAGAATGCGAACCATATTCAACGTTTATTCCTAAACTTTTCAAATCAGAAACTTTGTACATATTTTCTTCATCTACATACTTACCTTCTGACAAATAGACTATCGCACCGTGTTTTTTTGCGAATTTAGCAGCCGCAATACCGCTTTTAGAAAGCCCTAAAACAAGAACCTTTTTCCCTCTAATACTCATTATAAAATTCCTCTGCTGAATAATTCAAATAATACAAATGCCACTATGGAAAGCAAAAGTGAAACTATTGTAAATACTGCAACTACCTTCTTTTCGCTCCACCCAAGTAGTTCAAAATGGTGATGAATAGGTGCCATTTTAAAAACTCTTTTTCCCGTAGTTTTAAAACTTGTAACCTGTATAATTACCGACAAAGTTTCCATTACAAAAACTCCACCGATGAAAATCAATAAAAATTCAAACTTGCCTAAAACAGCCAAAGTACCGAGCAAACCACCGATAGCAAGTGAGCCGGTATCACCCATAAATACTTCCGCTTTCGGTTTATTGAACTTCAAAAATCCTAACAAAGCACCTGCAACCGCCGCCGCAATAATTGCCAATTCCGTTTCACCAGTAAAATAAGAAATCAAAGCACAAGTGATAAACGCAGGAACACCGCAACCTGCAGCAAGCCCGTCCAAACCGTCCGTTAAATTGTACGCATTGGAAGCCCCCGTAATAATAAATACCGCAAAGAACGGATATAACCACTTCAAATCAAGAACGAAATTACCTATAGCGAAATTACACGCACTCGGATTTGTGGTAACCAAAAACAAAGTCGGAAGCATTGCAATGGCAATTTGTCTGAATAACTTTCCACGAGCAGATAAACCGTCGTTATTTTTGCCTTTAATTTTTATATAATCGTCCTGAAAACCCGCAAAAGTATAAAATCCTAGCGTAATAATTGTTATCAGTGCGATTGTTGTCATTTTTTGAGCCAACAAAAGAGTTGTAACAGAAGCCAAAATTATCGCCGCAATAATAAACACACCGCCTGTTGTCGGAGTTCCCTGTTTTTTAGCATGATTTTCAGGAGCTAAATCTTTAACATACTGACCAATCATCTTTTTCTTAAGCATATCAATATATGGTACACCGAAAAGCATACACAAAATCATTCCCAAAATGAATGCTATAGCTATCATTCTCATTATATTTTCCCTCTTATATTTTCAATAATTTTCTCAAATTCCATAGAACGTGAAGCCTTTAAAAATACAGTTTCGCCATTTGAACAAATTTTTACAATTTCGTTTGCCGCCTGTTCATTATTGTCAAAATATTTTACCTCAAAACCGTTTTGTTCTAAAACTTTTCCGATTTCTGCCGCCAAATTCCCGACAACAAAATATTTAACATCTTTTTTCAATTCAGATAAATACAACCCGACTTCTTTATGATATTGAACTTCATTTTCGCCAAGCTCGCCCATATTGCCGAGAACTACAACAGGCTTGTCATAAAGTTCAACAAAAGTTTTAACAGATGCTTTCATAGAATCAGGGTTGGCATTGTAACTGTCATTGATAAAATTTATTCCGCCAACATTTTCGACTTCCCAACGTTTTTCAATCGGTTTGTAACTTTTTAACCCTTGAAAAATTTCTTCATAGTTTAATCCCAGACAATAGCCCGATTCAATCGCCGCCAGTGAGTTTTCAATATTATAATCACCTTCGACATTGAGTTCATAAATATTATTTTTGTACTCAAATTTTGAATACCCGACTTTGCGTTCCAAAACTTTCACATCTTTTAATGAATAAAAAATCTTTTTGCCGTTATATTTCAAATGTTTTTTAATAATTTCCTGATTTAATGCAATAAATGCCCCGTTTTCATTTAATCCTGAGGCTATTTCGCATTTTGCTTCCGCAATATTGTCAAGACTTCCCAATCGTCCGATGTGAGCAGTTCCGGAATTTGTAATAATTGCAAAATCAGGCTCTAAATGTTTTGAAATCAATTCAATTTCACCAAGTCCTCTCATGCCTGCCTCGACAACAAGTGCTTGAGTATCTGAAGGCATTCCGAGAACGGTTTGACAAAAACCTATTTCGTTATTGTGGTTTGAAAAAGTTTTTTGAGTTTTGAATTTTTGAGAAAGAACCGAATAGACAATTTCTTTGGTCGTGGTTTTACCTGAACTTCCCGTAATCATCACTGTTTTCGGATTAATTTTAAAACGATAAAATTTTGCAAGATTCAGATATGCCTCTTTTGTATCATCAACTTTTAAAACAAGTTTGGCGTTATCAAAAACGGTGTCACTTGTCGTGAAATAACCGATAGCACCTGAGCTTAGTGCTTGTTCAATAAACTTTTCACCGTCAAAATTCGCACCTTTCAACGGCAAATATATATCGCCTTTCGCAATCGTTCTTGTATCAGTTGAAATCTTAAATTCTTCCAAGTCCCAACAATCGTTTTTCAGGCATTGTGCACCTGTAGCCTCTATTAATTCTTCCCTTTTAAACATCATAAATTTATAATACTTCAAAAACGCACTCATAGCTACAAGGTTAATAAAAATTAAAACTACTTGACTTATAAACAGGACTGATAGATAATCATAATACGTTATTATAGGGTCAATCGTTTAACAAAACCTCAAAAAGGTTACGAAACCCGCAAGGAAAGGACAGTAAGAATGTACGCAATAGTCGAAACAGGCGGAAAACAATATCAAGTAGAAGAAGGACGCTACGTTGATGTTGAATTATTAGATGGCGAAAAAGATTCAAAAGTAGTTTTTGACAAAATCGTTATGATTGTTAACGGTAAAAAATCAAAAGTAGGACAACCTTATGTATCAGGTGCTTCTGCTGAAGGTAAAATCGTTTTACACGATAGAGCAAAAAAAGTTATCGTTTACAAACAAAGACCTAAAAAAGGTTACAGAAAAAAACAAGGTCACAGACAAGGTTTCACAAGAGTTATGATTTCTAAAATCAGAACAACCGCTCAAAAGTCTGCTGAAGCAACTGCTGAATAAGTAGTCTAAAATCGTTATAAGTACAAAAGAAAAAAGGAGAAAAGAAAAATGGCACATAAGAAAGGTATGGGATCCACCCGTAACGGCCGTGACTCCGAAGCTAAGCGTTTAGGCGTTAAAAAGTTCGGCGGCGAAACCGTTAAAGCAGGAAATATCCTTGTTCGTCAAAGAGGAACTAAAATTCACCCTGGTATCAATGTTGGTATCGGTTCTGATGATACTTTGTTTGCTTTGACTGATGGTGTAGTTAAATTTGAACCACACAGAAGAACAAGAAAACAAGTTAGCGTTTACTCTGCATAAGATAAGCGACAAACAACAATTTAAAAAGAGTCAATTCGTAACGAATTGGCTCTTTTTGTTTCGCTCCTTTTTGAAAAATTTTATTTTTTATGATGCCAAACTTTTATCCCAAGCAACACCATAATTATTGAAATCTGCATCTGTTACACAAAGTGTTTTTGAACCGTTATTTTTTGCTGCAAGTAAATATTCTTCCGCATCAATTCCGGCATATTTTGCCTGTAAATCCGTAACATAATGGTTATCTCTTGTGATTTTTGTATAATCATTTTTTTGCGTAACATTGAAAGTTTGAACCGTATTTTTCGGCACAAAAGTCGTTTTATTTGTATTTGCGTAATCAACTTTACCTAAGACAACATTCAAAATATTAATCGTCATACTCACATCTCCATATATTTGCTCTCTTACTTATATAAAGTATTTTTATTTGACGAAATTTCAGCACTTAAAGAAATCGTTACAAAACTTAAATTCAAGAAACGGAAGTTTTGAAACAGTTGAAAAGAAAGTTAATTTTTGCTAATATCAGGATAACCGAGAGAACAAAAAGAAAAAGAGGTAAAAATGTCAGGACACTCAAAATGGGCGAACATTAAGAATAAAAAAGCCAAAACAGATTCACAAAAAGCAGTAGTATTTCAAAAATATTCAAGAGAATTGATTGTAGCATCAAGACTTGGCGGTGCTGACCCTAACGGTAACTTCCGATTAAGAACCGCTATCGAAAAAGCAAAAGCGGCAGGACTTCCAAATGACAACATCAAAAGAGCCATTGAAAAAGGTTCAGGTGCGGGAAGTGCAGACAATTACGAAGAATTAACTTACGAAGGTTACGCAGCAGGCGGTGTTGCCGTTGTATTGGAAGCAATGACAGACAACAGAAACAGAACCGCAGGTGATGTAAGAAGTATTTTCACAAAATTCAACGGAAACTTAGGTGAAACAAATTGCGTAAGCTGGATGTTTGACAGAAAAGGCAGCATTGAATTTGATACAGACATCGATTTTGAAAAATTGTTTGAAACAGCAATCAACCTTGACGCTGAAGACGTTATCGAAGATGAAGATTGCTACAAAGTTATTACATCAGTTGAAAACTTCCAGTCAGTTGTTGAAGGTCTTGAAGCAGAAGGCTTCAAAAGCACGACTGCTGAATTGACAAGAATCCCGCAAAATAATATTGAAGTAACAGATGTTAAAACAGCAACTTCAATTATGAGATTGATTGATAGACTTGAAGAACTTGATGACGTTCAGAATGTCTATGCAAATTGCGATATTCCGGAAGATGTTTTGCAACAGGTAGAGGTTTAATTTTGTTAGAGAGAATAGAAAAACTTTCAAAAGTTCTTAATGAAGCTTACAGTGAAAAAACGCTGCAAAGTGCTTTGAGAACTTTTTTTTCAAAAAATTTCGATATTGAAGATTTTTCTATTGACATAAATAACAAAATTTATCTTGAATCCCCAATGATTGAAGAAAATGAAATTAAATATCCGATTTTCAAACATAAAAAAAGTATCGGCTACCTAATTTTTAAAGGCGGAAACAACGAATTTAAAAGGTTCATAAAGTATGCCGCACCGTTCATTTCGCTAAAAGTTCAAAACCTTATTTTGAACGACAAAATGCAAAAGAACGTAAACTTTCACGAAACAATGAAAAACATTGCAAAAATCATTGAAAGTCAGTACGAATTAAATTATGTAATTCCAATTATCGGCGAAATGATAGATAAATTTTTCACAAATTATTTACTTTACATTTTCTTGTATGATGAAAATGTCGGAACAAACGTTCTTGCTTGGCCAATGGCATGCAAGGACAGCAAAATCATTGAAATTGTGGAGAATTTTAACTCAACCGCACTAACAGAAGACAAAAAGCTGTTAGCACTGCCACTAAAAAGCGAAAACAAAGAAGTCGGCGTGCTTGTTGCAAAAAGTACAGACGAAAAAATTACGGAAAAAGATATTGATTATCTGACCCAACTGTCTTCTCAAATTGCGACAACAATAAACCGTGCAAATGTTTATGCCGAGATTTTGAAACACGCAACACTTGATGCTTTGACGGGATTTTATAACAGAAATCAACTTGAGGAACGTATCAAGCAGGAAGTAGCGAATGCAAAACGTCAAAAAGCACCGTTGTGCGGGATTATGACGGACATTGACTACTTTAAACATGTAAACGACACCTACGGACACGCTGTCGGCGATTTGGTCTTAAAAGACATTGCAAAGATTATTCGTGGGCAATTAAGAGAATACGATATTGCTGGAAGATACGGCGGTGAAGAGTTTTCAATACTTTTGCCGTTTACCAAAATTGATGAGGCTAAAAAAGTTGCAGAACGTCTGAGAGCCTCGATTGAGAATAAAATTGTTGATATTTCAAAGGTTAATCCCGAAAGTGACGTAAAAACAATAAAAGTTACAATTAGCCTTGGAATTTACGAAATGAAAGAAAATGACAATGATGAAGATTTGCTCAAAAAAGCGGACAAAGCACTTTATCAGGCAAAGAATACAGGAAGGAACAAAGTAGTAGTACAAAATGAGTAAATTAGAAGTAATTTGTAAAAATTTGAACGATACAAAAGAACTTGCATATAAATTTGCAAAACTTATCGAAAATGACGGCTGTTTTATTAACTTGTACGGCGAAATCGGAGCAGGCAAAACCGCCTTTGTAAAATTTGTCGCAGAAGAAATTGGCATAACCGAAAAAGTGACCAGCCCGAGTTTTGTAATCTTAAACGAATACCACAGTGCGAAAATTCCCGTCTATCATTTTGATTTGTACAGACTGGAAAACGAAGGGGTAAAAACGATTACCGATGAACTCCGTGAGTATTCGGAAGGCAAAAAAATAACCTTTGTGGAATGGGCAGAATTTTCGCAAAACGAAATTCCGTTCAATCATCTGAAAATCAACGTAACTTACGAAGATGACGACAGCAGGAAATATTCGTTTGAAGGATTTGGCGAAAATTGTAAAAAAATTGTAGAGGAATTGAAAAAGTGATTTTATTAGTATTTGATACATGTTTAGATAAAATGTATGTAACATTGACAAAAGATAATGAAATTTTATCATCAAAAATTGTCGAAAACCAAGATAACAAGTACCATTCCGCCTTCTTAATTTCGACAATAAAAGAGGTTTTAAAGGAAAACAACCTCACCCCGCAAGACCTTTCGGCAATCGGAACAAATGACGGACCGGGAAGTTTTACAGGCATAAGAGCGTGTACAACGGTTGCAAGAATGATGGCTCAACAGTTAAACATTCCTGCTTGCGGAATTTCTTCACTTGAGATTTTGGCAAAAATTAACAAAACCGAAAAACCGACAATCGTTGCATTGGATGCAAGAAAAAATTGTGCTTACCTTTACCACGAAAACGAAATTAAAGGTGCGGTAAATATTGATGAAATCAAGAGAATTTTAGAAAACGGTGATTATTTTGTAATTTGTGACGATAAAATGCAAAAAGAATTTGGCGGAATTTCATACCAGCAAAAACAATATCCGTTGGGCGAAATCTTGGCAGAACTTGCTTTCGAAAAATTGCAAACAAAAGCCTGCAAATGGCAAGAATTAAAACCTCTTTACATCCAACCGCCACCAATGGGCTAGGGAAAAATCATTACGTTTTGTAAATAAAACTTTAAAATTTAACAATCATAACCCAAAAATTTCCTTTATATATAAGTGAAGAGCTAATATTAAGGAGATTTTATGGTACTGAGAGCCGATTTAGACAATTTTAGTAAAATTACAGGATTACCAAAACCAAGCGAGGAGACGGTTGCTGCTCCAAAGCAAAACATTAAACCGGAATTAAGAGATTGGTTGAGTAAATTTTCCAAAATAAGACAAAATTCGTTCAAACCACGAACGAATAATTTCACAACCTCGTACAAACTCGGACCTCGCTCAGGTAACACAAGAATCATTGATACTGATTCAGTTTTAGTAAAAAATCCGAGAAACAGAAACGGCATAAATTCGCCGAACAACAATTCGCCTGCACCTTATTCAAATACGACAGACGGATTTATCGGAGATTCGAGACAGGCAAGACGTGGAGATTGCTATTTTCTTGCAGAAATAAACGCTATCCGAAATACTAAGGAAGGTCAAGAATTTTTGCAGAAAAATTGCAAGAAAAACGATGACGGTTCCTACACAATCACACTCCCTGGTGCTGATAAAATTCGTCAAGAATATGCAAGAAGAGGTTTACCTTGCGAAGTGACGGGTAGTTATACAATTTCAGCCGAAGCCTTGCAAAAAGCGGGCAAAAGTGATGCGTATTCAAAAGGCGATTTGGAAGTCGTTGCCTTTGAACTTGCAATGGAAGCCTATAGGGCAGAAATGTCAGTTACTGTCGGTAAAAACGGAAAAAACGGTGTTAAACCGACAGACGCAGAAAATCAGGTGAATTTTACAGGCTTTGGCAAAGACGGCGATGTCCTGAGTAGCGGTCAAATGTATGATTCAGGCTTCCTGCTAACAGGAAATAAATCAGAAGTTTTCAGTTCTAACAAAAAAAGATACAAAAACGTAAAACCATACCAAGACGGTAGATACGGTTACATCACAAGAGAAGAAATGGCTCGCAGAACAGGTGCAGAGGTTTCCATGTACGAAAACAAGGGAACACTCAAAGCAGGTATATCTGAAGTCAGCCACTACACTCAAAACGAACAGGCTATCAACTCAATGCTTAGCAAATACGAAGGCAAAGAGGGTGATTATGCAATTACTTTTGGGGTTCGAGTAGCCCAAAAAGGACCTGACGGTACAACAAAAGCAGGTGACGGTCACGCTTTGAATGTCTTAAAAATTACAAAAGACACTGTATATGTTGCGAACCCTTGGCACCCTGACAAAATTGAACCAATCCCGAGAAGTGAATTTATCAAAATGACTACCCAATTAGTTACAACACCGGTCGGAAAAGATACAACAACCCAACCACCGACATTACATGTTCCGAACAAACCGAATAAACCGAACAAACCAAATAAAATGACACGAGAACAATTAATAGAATACTTTAACAGATTCAAACCAACACAAAAATAAAAAACACTATCAATACACAAAATGCAACTACTTGATATAGTTGCATTTTTGTTGTAAAAATGGTATTTTAAACTTATGAAAAATTTAGATATTACATCTTTTGAAAACGCACTAAACAGTCTAAACTCAATTTTGATTAGATATGAAAAAGACAACCACGATATAGATATTCGTGATGCGGTTATCCAGCGTTTTGAATATACATATTCGCTTGCGTCAAAAATGCTTAACAGATTTTTGAATATGCAAGCTCCCCAAGCCTTGCCAGATATGACTTTCAATGAAATCATACGGAATGCAAACAAGCTGGGCTTATTAAAAAGTAATCTTGAAAAATGGACAGAATTTAGACAAAAAAGAAATTCGACCTCTCACACTTACGATGAAAAAGTGGCAATCGAGGTAATGGCAATTATACCTGAATTTAAGACTGAAGCAGAATTTTTGTTAGAACAACTCAAGAAAAATATATGATAGATTTAGAAGAAAAATACTTAAATTTTATAAAAACAACAGTTGCAAAATTTTTGGCGAACTACAAACTTTATATTTTCGGCTCAAGAGTAAAAAACAAAGCAAAAGCCTACTCAGACGTTGATATTGCAATAGCTTCACCTGAATTAACTTCTGAAATAAAATCAAAAATTGAAGCATTTTTTGAAAATTCGACATTGCCTTATGAAGTCGATGTTATTGATTTGAATAATATTACCGACAAATTTAAACAACACATAATTAATGATTTAGTAGAGATTTAACCGTTTTCCATTTACAATACTTCACACAAGACGCAAATTTCCATATATTCAAACCTTTATAAATATAGAAAAAAGGATTTATATTGAAAGGTAAAAAATGGGTATCGGAAAAGTTTTATATAGAAGTGTAGGTAACGCAATCACGAACCAAAAGAAACTAATGGAAATGCCTGTTCCTAAAGGCACTAAAACCTTTGACTACATGAGTGCAAGCGGGAAAAACGGGAACTTTCAAGCCGTCACATTTAGAGATGAAAACGGGAAGAATTTGGGAAAATCCATTATTCAATATAAAAACGGGCAAAAATCTCAAAAAATAATCGAACACGCAAGTCCAAATTCTGTAGGTATCGAAACCTACTATCCTGACGGCAGTTACAATTTGAAACTTAGAACCATAACACAAATGCCTGACGGGAAAACACTAATGATTAAGAATGAAGTGTCTTCTACAGGAATTGACAAGCATTCAACAATGCTCATAGAAAAAGGTAAAAAAGCGAAAGGCATAACTTACACAACAAAATGGGACGGAGAAAAACCCGAACTTGAATATATCAACACCGACAAACGATTTAATAACACGAAAAATTTGGAATATTATCCGCTTGCCTGCGAATACCTTGACCCGTTCAGAACAAAAGAACGTATCAAACACATTTCAAAAATTCAAGAAAAACAATTAAAACTTGAAGGTATAATTCCCCCACCCAAAATCGTTCCGAGAGAACCTGAACAACCTATAGCTTATGCAGTCACAAATCCATATAACGGACAAATTAAAATATTTCCGGAGCACCCGATAGACGGTGGCAGCTTGCTTAACACTTTGGGACATGAATACCGCCACGCAAAAGACTTTTTCAATATGGAGAGAGTAAAAATTTCAACGCCAACCACAAATGAGCAAAATCTTGAAAGAATAAACCAAATAGAAGAAGTTTACTCAGGAACAAAAGCCTTCTTGCAAAAAGCAGATGCCAAAGGATTTTTCAAAGACAAATCTCAACTGGATAGAAAATACCGAAAATTGTTTATAGAATCAGACGCAGCATTACGAAATCCCGAATATTTCACGAACTCAGAAGTCCACAACAGTTATAGTTTTGAACGCAGAGCAATCGCAAGCGGCGATGCCGAAGTGAAAAAATTTGTAGATATAGTAACAAGATTACAAAACTTTTTGCTAAATCTATAATTTGGTTTTCAATATTCGTTAAAAAATAACCCAACCGTGTTTGTGGGCGGACTATTTTTTAACGAATATTTACGAGCAACAACCTTTTCCAAATCACAGGGCTATTTACTATAAAGAGTTGCATTTTAACTTTTCTTTTTCTTTTTTTATTTTTAAAAAATGTTCGATATTTCTATATTTAAAAGGTTTAGCAGGATTTCCTCCAATAATTGAATACGGTGGGATTTTGCCATGAACAACAGCACCCGCCTGAACAATTACTCCCTCACCAATTTGAGTTCCAGGTAAAATTATTGCTCTTGCACCTACCCAAACATAATCCTCAATCAAAATATCTTTATTGATAAAACTTGAATCATACGGAATATCTTTACCTTCATAATTATGAGAATCAGAAATAATTAAAGAGTCAAAACCTGCAACAAAATAGTTACCTAAAACAACATTTCCTTTTCCACTAATATGCAAACCATTTAATTTTACATGATTTTTTATAATTGTATTTTTATTAACAGTTGAAAATTTACCACAATAAAAATCTTGACCGACAGCTTTCGCAGTAAAAATAATTTGAATACTATTACAACATTGTCTAAATTTATACCGTAATGACTTTATTGGAATTAAACAAGAAAGAATTTTTATCATATTGCTAAAACAATTATATTTTAACAAAGGTTACTTGTCAATCACTTTTGTTATCAAGGTAACATACTAGGGGTTTAAAATAGGTGCTTTGTCGGTTACTTTATAATATTAGAAGGATAATAATATGTTTCTTATAAACAAGCAAAATATTGGATTTGTAATAAAGCAGGCTCGCAAAAAAGCAAACCTCAAACAATTTGAACTTGCAGAAATGGCAGGATTTAGCGAAAAACATCTAAGCAGAATCGAAAATGGTAAATATTTACCTAAATTAGAACATTTTCTAATACTCACATCTATTTTACACCTAACTCTTAAAGATTTTGGAATTACAAACGATGAAACAATAAACCCTAAAAAATCAGAATTATCCGCCAAAATAATGGCGTCAACAGATACAAAACTAGAACTCTATAGTGAAGCCTTTGAATATATTGATAAGATTACGGAATATGCAAAAGCAAAAAAGATTTAAAATAAAAATCGTAAACGCTTTCCACCGTTTTAAATTTAAGGTTTGTCGGTTGGGCATACCTGCCCAACAATTTTAAAATACTCAAATTTCACTCCTTAGCAAAGTTGGCTTGTGGTGTGATAATAAGGCGAATTTGTTGTAAATATACACATTCACCCTTGACCAATAAAAAGCCATTTTGACCGTTTTGAATGACTAATGGTTTGATTACTTCCACTCCCTCTAACGCCCTAATAATGCCCAAAACCCTAAATAATCGCACCATCTGTTATATTCAAACCACTCGATAAAATACAGTTAGTCCGGATAGCGAGCAGATGGAGCAAACTTTATTAGCATATATCCCTACTTTATATAATTTTCTATCACAATTTTCGCTTTATATAAATTTTTTAAACCAATAATTCTATGAAATGTTTTATTGTCTTTTAATTTTATTAACAGTTCTGGCAAAAACAATGATTTACACAATTTTACAGATTGTATAGTTTCATATTTAATATAAAATGATTCTTTAAACATACAACTCAATATTTTATATGGACAAATCACCCTAATACATTTATCGGTTAAAATATATGTTATATTAAATCTAAAAAACACCCCATATAATCCAATGACAAAAGCAATTATATAAATCCACAATGTTGTACTTGTAACTTGCCTTATAGAAGTTAGATTATTAAAGATGAAAAAAGGCAAAATGAACGAACCTAAAAAAGTTCCCACTAAAGAAGTTACAATTATACTTGATATAATACCACTTTTAATACAATATATTGGAGTTTCCTCAGGATATAAAAATTTACATCTTTTCATAGACGCAGTTTTTGAATAAATAAAAAAAGGTGTAAATAAAAACACAAATATTATCCCTGTTATTAACCCTAATAAATTATAATTATTACTAATTTGTTGATTTATAAAATAATTTATCACTTCTCATCACTCCAGCTATAAATATTTTTAATAACTTGAAACGATTTTAACCCTTCTGTCCAGTTAATAGTATTATATTATCAAATAAAAATATATATCAACATACAAATCAGACAAAAAAATAAGCCCGCTAACGGACTCATTTTTTAATTTAAATGGCGGGAACGACGAGGCTCGAACTCGCGACCTCATGCGTGACAGGCATGCGCTCTAACCAAACTGAGCTACGCTCCCATCTGTTTTGGTTACTCTTTTATTATATTTGCTGAATTTTTAAATGCAAGAGTTTATTTTATATTTTTTCACATTTTAGCAATTTTATTTTTTACAAGCTTTTTATCCTATATGCAAATCTCAAATTCTACCCAAAATCAATACTGCAATTTCACTGCAAGAGCCCCGCAAATCAAAGATGCCGAATGGGTTTCACACATCGTAAATTCAACCTTCCCGCATTTTTCGACAACAAAGCATCAACTTAGTTTTATTTCCTATCTCTCTAAAAAACAAAACTTTGCCCGAAAACCCAAAAACTTACAAGATGTACTGGATAGAATTGAACTCAACCAACATATCAAAAAGCATAACCACACAAAAAAAATTTCAGAAAAAATCTTTGATTTTTTCTACTACCTTACACTTTCAACAAAACAGAAAAAAGATTTCAATATACAACAAGCCATTTACAATAAAATAGTACAAGTTATTGACTTGAGAAAAAACTGTTTCAAAGAAAATACAGATACTCTCACTCCTAAACCAATAAAAATGATTGGTTACATAAAAAATCAAAAAATTGCAAACTGTATGGAAGATGCAGTTTTAACAAACATGGTTCTTAAAATGAACGGAGTAAAAAATGTTGCTCGCATTCACATGTACAACCTTGTTAACGGTGAAGAAAAAATAATTGACCATGCCGTTTGTATCGTCAACCCGCCAAACATTCCGTTACAACAGGGTAAACTTCACCCCAAAGCAATTATACTTGATGCCTGGAGTGGGAAATGCGACTTTGCCGATAACATGATTACCTATTACAGAAATCTAAAAGGAAAATATTTTCCCGTAAATAAGTTAAAAGATGTCGTTTACAAACCAATACTAGAAGACGGTCTGACGCCCGATATTTTGGCAAAGATGAAACAAGACTATCCGCAACTTATTTTTCCGAACAAAGAGAGAAAATTTCTTAATCTGAAATAAAAAGCCCTGATTTTCATCAAGGCTTATAAAATGAATTGTAAAAATTTTCTTAATTTTTAAATATTAATCTGCATACAAAGGTGCTAATTTCTTAGATTGTTGCGGAATTACACCTTCTTCGATTGACATATACACACGGTAATCAATATCAGCAAAGCAATTATCGATACTTTCGATTTCTTTCAATTTCGCTTCGTCAATATTACCGCTCTCAATCATATCAGCGATAAGACTGAATCTGTCAACATGTTCTCTAAATCTGTCGGTTGCATAATCTTTAGCCTGCCATGTTGTAATCAAAAACGGCCAATCTGAACTTTGCAACAACAAGTTTTCTCTTGCCAACTGATTTAATGCTCTGTGCAAAACTTTATCTTCAGGAATTTTCAAGTAATTGTCAACAATTCTTGTAATTCTCTTTTCGCAAGAGTGAATAATAGGCCACATCCATTCGGTCAAGTGGTTGTTCCATACATAGAAGTGACCGCCTTGTCCCCAAGAAGATTCAGGGATTTGGATTGCTTCTGTCGGCGGATGAGCATGCAAGTATTCACCTGCAGTCATTCTTTCAACTTGCGGAATGTATTGATGAAGTTTCTTGATAACCTGTTTAATAAATTCAACACCTTCAAACCACCAGTGACCAAACAACTCGGTATCAAATGAAACCATTACCAAGCCTTCTTTACCGTTGTGAGAATTTTTGTAATCATTCAACAAGTGGTAAAGCATTGTTGTATAGTGATCAGAGTTTTCATTGATTTTATTTAATGCCAAAACAGGATCATAAAGCATTTTGTCACCTAAATCTGTTTTCGGCGATGTAATTCTCCAATAGTGCATGCCTGATTTGTCGTCTTTTTTGTGGAACTCTCTAAAGCAACCATCACCAGGATATCCGTCAGCAGCAGACCAAACCTGATAACCTGCTCTATCATTTCTGCCCATAACCGCAACTTGTGCATCAGGTAACCAATAAGCAGAATAAGTATCATAACCTGTTGCTTCTCTTTCAGGAAGCGGGATATACTCGATATTTCCGTAAATACCAACAACACGGCGACTTCCGATAGAATTACCACCTTCAATTACATGAGATTCAGTAAAGAAGTATTCAATATCGTTATTTTGAAGAGTTACTTCAATAGCCGGACGCCAATGTTTTTGACCGTCTTTACCAACGTATTCATAACCTTGACGGTATGCACATTCCGGCAACCAGCAACCCATTGCTTTTTTACCGAACAATCTTTTTGTAGTGTCAGAACCGACCTTGAATTGAGCATTCAAGTTGTTATCTGTTGCCAACAACGGAGAAAATCCGTGAGTAGCACCTGAAGTTGTAATTTCAATACAACCTAAATCCTGATATTTTTTGAAAGCGGCAATCAAGTCCATGCCATATTTATTAACAAATGAATCTTTGATATTATTAAACCAATCATAGTAATATTTTGCCAAATATTTCAAGTGTTGAGAGTGTGGAACTTTCGGATCAGGATATCTGTCCAAATCCTTTGAAACACTCGCAATTCTTGTATCCAAATATTCAACAAAACCTTGTTTTAAATGTTCATCGTTTAATTGTTCAGCCAAAATAGGAGTAATACCAACTGTTAACTTTGCTTTAATGCCTTCATCATACAATTCTGAAATTGCATTGATTAGCGGCACATAAGTTTCTGCCATACATTCATAAAGGTTTTCTTCACCAAACGGCCACATCCCCGCTTTCCTATAATAAGGAAGGTGACTGTGTAACATAAAAACGAATTGACCTACTGACATTTTTTCCTCCAATCTACTGAACTATACATAAATATAATTCATTTATGTACAATTTATATATACCACAAACGGGTAAAAAAAATAATACTATTTAACTAGTCCTAGTGAATAATTTTACAAATATTAACAAGATTGTAAAATTGAAAGTTCACCTAACAAAAAAGGGAAGTTTCGTAATTTCGACTTCCCCTTTTTAAAACCTTTAACCAATGCTAAATTGCAACTGACTGAGCCTTAACTTCTGCTTCCATCGGTATTTCTTTCATAATACCCGCATTCAAGTTTCTGGCCTGCTCGATTCTGTGCATAGGCAACGGAACATTTTTGTGAACAATAACTGCCTTTGAACCCGAATCTGCAATCTGAACAACTTGTCCGTTTCTAACCGCTGCAGTTGTCGGTTTCTTTTGTTGAGCAGATGCTACAGTTTTTGCAACAGTTCCCGATTTTGCTACCGCACCGTTTCTTACCGCAGCAATTACAGGATCAGGGTGAGCCTTCATCTGTCTGTAATCTGCCATAATTCTTGCAACATAACGTCTGGTTTCGCTAAACGGAGGAACTGCTCTATACTTTTTAACATTTCCCGGTCCCGCATTGTAAGCCGCAAGTGCTAACTCAACCGAACCAAACATTTTGTACATTGATTTGTAGTACATAACACCACCCTTGATATTATCATCAAGTGAATAAGGGTTTAATCCCATTCTACGAGCCGTTGACGGCATAAGTTGGAATACTCCGACAGCCCCTCTCGGACTCTTTGTTTCGTGTCTGTAACCTGATTCTGCTTTGGCAATACTTAGCGTGATTGCCGGATCTACGCCCATTTCGATAGAACGTTTTACTATCGCCGTTTTTACCGTGTTTACGTTAGAAGCCCATACAGGCGAACACAAAGCAAACACTAGTGCAATAGTGAATAGTAATAATTTTTTCAAAATGAAATCCTCTAGTTGTAAATTGAAAATTCTCAAAGGACTACTTTTTACCTACTTTTTTTTCATAAGTTTTCGTTCTTTTTGAATATGCTTATGTGTTCATTATATTACAAAAATTTAAAATTTCAACCCCTAAGATTCAACATGTAAATTCTCCCATTATCAAAACCCGCTCATTATAAGCGTTTCAAGGATTGTGAATTAGTGTAAATTGTACGTCAAATTTGTCAAGTTTCGATTATTATCTGAATTAATTTTAGAAAAATTTTGGAATTATTTTGCTAAAATTTTCTCTTTTATTTCGTATTTTTTAGCATGAGAATTATAGGTAAAAATTTTATAAAAATTTCCGTTAGTTGAAAATTTTATCGAGTGCAACAAATCGGTACGCAAAATTTTTGTATTTCGCAAAATATCCAAAGTTCCTTTATTAGGGTGTCCAAAATAATTAACACCCGTTGAAATCAAAGAAACTTGCGGATTTATTGAATTGAGCATAAATTCATCAACAACCTTAGGTCCGCCATGATGACCGACTTTGAGAACTTCGACCTCACGAGGCATGTATTTCGCAACATATTTAAAAGACTCCGCATCGGCATCTCCCATAAACAAAACGTCAAATCTCTTATAAGAAAGCAAAGTTATTGTTGAATTTTCGTTGCTCATATTTTTACCGGACAAATGTGCTTTGAAGGTTTTAAGCTTCAAATCTGGTTCGGAATAGATAACCTCGTTATTTTTAACAATAGAATACTTTTGATTAAGTTCTTTTACGCATTTGAAAATCTTTTTAGCCGTTTGTGTTTCGGTTTCACGAGAGTTCAGATATAAATGTTTTGTTTTCGTACCTTCCAAAACATCGACAACTCCGCCCGAGTGGTCGTTATCAAAGTGCGTTACGATTACACCTTCAAGATTTTTAATCCCTCTATCTTTCAAATACTTGAGCATGATAATTTTTGCCTGAGAATTTGTACTGCCATAAGAAGATTTACCCGTATCAATCATGAAATATTTATTTTGCGGAGTTTTAATCAGGAAGGAATCGGCATTTTGAACATCAAATGCAATAATCTCTAAATCATTTGAAGGTAAGTGAAACATCGACACAAACAACAGAACAAGCAAAGAGCCGACCGTTATAACAAAATATTTATACTTGTCAAACTTTAGTAAAATTGTTCCAAAAAGTAAAATCAAATAATAAATAAGCAGTTGAAAAATACTCGGGTGCGGAGTTTGCAACAAGCTATATTTCAAACTGCCAAAGAAATTTGAGATATTCACAAGCCAAATCAAAAGATAATTCAATAGAAAATCCACAACCGCACAAATCGGCATGGTAATTTTCGGAACAAGAAGTAACAACGAGGTAATAAATCCGGAAAAACTGATTACACTCAAAAGCGGTGCGGCAAAGATATTTGCAAACACAGAATAAGCGGTAAAAGTATTAAAATAAAACATTTGAATTGGTGCTACCCAAATTTGAGCAACCACGGGAATTAAAACAGGAGCCTTAATCCAATCAGGAATTTTCGCCAATTTCTTTGACAAAACATTTGCGGTTGTTAATAAGCCTAAAGTTACGAAAAAGGACAATTGAAAACTTACATCATTTATATACGCAGGATTATAAACCAGCATGAGCATGGCAACAAACGAAAGCAACGACACATTATGAGCATCTCTATCAATAAGTTTTCCGCAAAGTACAAACAGCAACATCAAAGACGCTCGGACAACGGAAGCTCCGAGTCCTGTCATAAAAGTGTAGAGAATTACCACAACCATGCCGACAAAAACTCTAGGTTTGTACGGAACACGACAGAATTTCAAAATTACAAAACAGAACGTAAAAATAAAGGCAACGTTCATGCCTGAAGCCGCAAGAATATGCAACAAACCCGAATTGATAAATGAGTTTTTGATATCATCGGGCGGAGTAACTGCATCATCCCCAAACACAATCCCGCCCAAGATTTCCAAACTCGGACTTTTCAAATATTTGGAGTGAATTTTCAATATCTTGTTGCGAGTATCGTTTAAGGATTGCAACATTTTCCACCTGAGCGGAAGTTTTGACTTTTTATAAGAAACATTATCAGGCGTTGAATACAGGACAGTAAACGCATTAAAATTCCGCAAATATTTACTGTAATCAAATTGAGAAGGATTTGTCGAGGTAAACGGAGCCCGCAAACGTCCTTTTATTTCAAGTTTATTACCGATATTCAAATACTTGTCTTCGGTTGTTATATCACTAACCGTCACAAAAATTTTGGCATTTATATTTTCGGAATTTACCTTTTCTACATGAAAGAAAAACTTAGATTTACCAGAATTATCACTCGGAATACTCACAACTCTACCGACACATGTAACTTCGGCGGGAGTAATCGGCAAAAGTTCGTCACTGTTTTTATCTTTACAAAATGTTAAGAAGAAACCAAAATAAAAAATCAGTGCAAAAATCAAAACTTTGCGAATTGAAAACAACCTGAAATACAAGGCAAACAAAAGTACGATTGTTAAAATCAGGGAATAAAACACTCCGCAATCCTGAAAAAACGACAAAATTCCACACATAAAAATTATCGCAGAAAAGAACATTATGAAATTTTTGTTTTGAATTATATCCCTAATGCTATCAATGTTAATCATATTTCCAACAAATAAATGATAACATGTAAAAAAATTTGTGTAAAACTATAGAATATGCTATAATCGAGGTAAAAGGAAGAGGAGAGTATGGCAAGTAACGATTTTTATATAGAAGACTTTTTAAGACAAGCAGTATCGGTCGGTGCATCTGATGCTCACATTTGCGAAGGCGAAAGACCCGCTATCAGAGTGTCAGGACAAATTATGAGAATTAATTTACCACCGCTAACTGCCGAAGATATTGAATTTGTAATAAAAACCGTTTCCCCTGCTCACTTAAAAGACAGAATTACAAGATTCTTCGATATTGACTTTTCTTATGAAATTCCCGGCTGTTCAAGATTCCGTGTGAACATGAGCCGACAATTAGGAAAAACCTCAATGGTAATCCGTGCAATCCCTTATTATATCAAATCTTTCACAGAATTGGGATTGCCGTCATCATTAGAAGAATTTGCATCATTTAACAACGGATTGATTTTGGTAACAGGTCCTACAGGTTCCGGTAAATCAACAACTATCGCCTCTTTGATTGACTATATCAACGCTACAACGGCAAAACATATTATCACAATCGAAGATCCGGTCGAATTTATCTTCTCTAATAAAAAATCAATCGTTTCACAACGTCAATTATTGATTGATACCCCGTCTTTTGCTGATGGTATTAAATACGCATTACGTCAAGACCCTGACGTTATCTTCATCGGTGAAATTCGTGACAGAGAGACCGTAGAAGCAGCACTAAAAGCCGCTGAAACAGGTCACTTGGTTGTATCAACAATCCACACAAACGACTCGGTTCAAACAGTAGGTCGTATTATCAACTTGTTTAAACCTGAAGAAAGACCGTTTGTCAGAGGACAAATTGCAGCAACTCTTCGTGGTACAATCGCTCAAAAACTTGTACCGACTATTGAAGGAAATTCTCGTGTTCCTGCTGCTGAAATTTTGGTTGTAACTCCGACAGTTAAAGACTTTATCAACAAAGATGAACTTGATCAGGTTTATGAACTCGTTAAGAAGGGTTCTTTCAACAACATGACAACAATGAACATGTCTTTGTTCAAATTGTTCAACGAAGGTATTATTTCTCAAGAAGTTGCTCTCGGATATTCCGATAACAAACCTGAACTTGAACAAATGATGAGAGGTATTTACTACGGTACAGGTGCTAACAAATCTGCATAACAGTAGTAAGACAGTAATAAATAAAAAAACAGAATAATGCAAAATAGTTTTGTAACAGATGCAATTAATTTAAAGTCCTACAATCTTAGCGAGTCTGACAGAATAATGGTTATGTACTCAAAAGAGAAGGGACTGATTAGGGGAGTAGCCAAAGGAGTAAAGAAAACAAAAAGCAAACTGGGTGCTCGCATGGACTTGCTCGTTGCAAATACGTTAATGCTTCACAAAGGGCGAAATCTAAACACAATTTGCCAAGCGGAAGTGGTTAATTCGTTTTACAAAACCCGTCAGGATATGGATAAAATTTGTTACTCAATGTATGTAACAGAAGTTGTCCACAATTTCGGAATTGAAGACGACCCGTGCTCAGAAATCGTTTACAACCTTTTATATAAAACATTAGACACAATTTCTACCGCAAATTCAAAAGTAGAAATTCTTTTAGCCGTTATAAAATTCCAACTGAAAATGATGATAGAAGCAGGATTTTCAATAGAACTCGACAGTTGCCTGTGTTGTCACAACGAAATCAAAGACGAAACAATGTACCTTATTCCCGAAATGGGCGGAGTTGTTTGCTCTCACTGTGCAACTCGTATTCCTTACAACAAAAAACAAATGCCTTACAAATTGAGAGATTTCTTCAAACAAATGGCAATCAATGACTTCACGGACAGGGGCGAATTTGAAGAAAAAGCAAACGAAAAAGTTTGTACGGTAACTTTTGAAGTTCTGAAAGAGTACATTATAATGAAATCTCCAAAGAAATTCCACTCAACAACAATCTTACAGGAAATTCCCGTAGCCTGATTTTATCAGCCGACAAGGTTATTTATAAAATCAATATTATTTTTATAATCAAATAGAGGTAAATTTTATGAAAAAACTTATAATTCTTGCAGCAATAACCCTTTGCGGAAATTTTGTATGGGCAGCAGATGCTCAAATGTACAAACTTAACAATGGGCAAACCGTTGTAATTCAAGAGGTTAAATCTAATCCGATAGTCATTATCGACACATGGGTCAAAACAGGTTCTATTGACGAAAATGACGAAAATAACGGAGTAGCACATTTTTTGGAACACTTATTTTTTAAAGGAACTCAAAACCACGAACCGGGAGATTTTGACAAAATACTTGAAACAAAAGGGGCAATTACAAACGCAGCAACCAGCAAAGATTTCACACATTATTATGTAACAATTCCGTCAAAAGATTTTGATTTGGCAATGGGGTTACACGCTGATATGATGATGAATCCGCTTATTCCGAGAATCGAAATGGAAAAAGAACGCAAAGTCGTACTCGAAGAGATTAACAAGGATTTGACTTCACCAAATAAAATTTTATACGAAAATTTAGTTTCGATGTTATACAAAAACCACCCGTATAAACGCAGAGTAATCGGCAGAAGTGACGTTATTGAAACAATCACTCGTGACCAAGTTTTGAATTTCTACAACAACCACTATGCTCCTGCCAATATGGTAACCGTAGTTATCGGCGATGTTGACACCAATCACGCCTTAGAAAAAATTAAACAGAACTTTAACAACGAAACCTCAAAAGCGGTAAAAAATGTTTATGAAAAAGAACCGCCGTTGACAAAACAAGAGAAAAAAGTTGAATATCTCCCGACCGAATCAGGATATATGGTTGTCGGATTTCGTGGAGTTTCAATTGTTGACAAGGACTCTTATGCACTTGACGTACTTTCAACCGTCTTGGGCGAAGGTCGTTCATCAGTTTTAAACCAAGTCTTAAAAGAGAAAAAACGTTTGGCATTTTCTGTTGATGCGGGCAATTCAACAATGCGAGATGACGGAATGTTCTACGTTACCGCCAATTTTGAACCCGAAAAATGCAAAACCGTGCAAGAGGCAATTTTTGCAGAAATCAAAAAAATCCAAGAAAAAGGAATTACGGACGAACAACTTAACCTTGCAAAAAATATAATCGAAAGAAACACATATTATGCAAGAGAATCAATAACAAATATTGCAACGGAAATCGGCTACACGGTAGCCTTGACGGATGATATGAAATTCTACGACAACTATTTGGACAATATTAAATCAGTGACTGCCGCCTCAGTAAAAAAAGTGGCAGAAAAATATTTAGATCCAAACAGAAGTGCGATATCAATAGTTTTACCGGAATCTATGAAAAATATTCCTGTTGCAAACATAAAAAAACAGGACGGAACGGCACAACTTGTCAGTGAAAATTCTAACACTCAAAAATATGAATTATCTGACGGTGCAACACTTTTATACACACCAAATTCAACAAATGATATCGTGGCAATAAGCATTGCGGCAAAAGGCGGACAACTTTTGGACAAAATTCCAGGAACTGCAAAAATGACAGCAGCAACGATGTTAAAGGGTACAAAAAATTATACCTCTTCAGAGTTATCACAAACTTTAGAAGATAACGGAATAAAAATTTCACCTGCGGCAAGTGCAGATACCTTCTCTGTTACGGTTCTTACAACAAAAGATGAGTATGACAAAACTCTTGAACTGTTGAATGAAGTAATTAATAATGCAACCTTTGAAGATGCTGAAATCGAAAAGGTTAAATCCGATAACTTGAACGCAATCAAAAGCGAAAAAGACGTTCCGATTCGTCAAGCGATTGAAGAATACAGAAATTTGATATATAAAGACACACCTTATTCAATCTCTTCAAAAGTTTTGGAACAAAACATGCAAAACATCAAACGCAAAGATATCGTTGAATATTACAACACAATTTTTAACCCGAAAAATCTTGTAATTTCTATCAATGGCAACATTGACAAAGACAAAACCGTGAAAGATTTGAATAATATCTTTGCTCAAAAAAGTTCTCAAGGATTTAATTATGCCGATTATGACAGCAAAATTACAAAAATCACCTCACCGAGAACAAGTATTCAGCACATGCCAACAACCGAAACAGCTTGGATTTTGCTGGGTTGGCAGGTTAACGGAGTGTTGAACGAAAAGGATTTTGCGACCTTGCAGGTCATTGATTCCATTTTGGGAACAGGTATGAGTTCAAGACTTTTCAAAGACCTTAGAGAACAGGAAGGATTGGCCTATCAACTGGGTTCGGGATACTCACCAAACATCTTGCGAGGAAGCTTTATGCTTTATATCGGTACAAATCCTGCAACTTTAGAAAAATCAAAAGCGGGTTTGTTTGAAGAAATTGAACGACTGAAAACAGAATATGTTGCTGACCAAGAATTGAAAGATGCTAAAGAAAAATTGTTAGGAAACTATATCTTGAGTCAGGAAACAAACCTTGACAAAGCCTCAACTACAGGCTGGTACGAAAGTTCAACAAGAGGTTACGACTTTGGCGACAGATACGAAAAATTGATAAATAGCGTAACCGATGCAGATATTATCGAAGTTGCGAATAAATATTTCACCGACAATTACATTCTTTCGGTTGTGACTAAATAAAATGCAAAAGGCGGGCAACACCCGCCTTTTTTAATTTAAAATAACGTAAATACTCCTAAATCTTTTCTTTCCGCCTGTTTTAAATCACTGTAACGTAACGGAGCAAGATATATACAATTAAGCTTTGCCATAGTGTTGTGTATTTTTGCTTCCAACAAATCAAAACCCGACTTGCCTTTTGTTGGCATATATGCCGTTTGGTTTTCGATTTTTGTAGTCAAACGCTCCCAAAAATTACCCTTCGGCTCTTGATACAACGACCTTTGATAACGCATAGAAACCGGCAAAGCATTACATCTGAATTCAACCATTTTAATATCCTTTCTTTTAACTAAATTTCCCTGTTGAAGTAAAATCGATTTCCCTTACTTCTATATAAAAAATTTTGGGAGAAAAGAATTGCTCCGCCCCGCCACACCATACCATACCATACCATAAAGGAATTATAGCAAGGGTTTCAGACTTTTTAAATTTAACTTTACATTTTGTAATATTATTAATGTTTATGAAAGGAAAAAATCAAAAGCTACACAGTCCAAAAGTAGGTCACGGCATTGCCTGACACTTAAAATTCCGTTGTCGGCATAGCAATGCCGACCTACTTTTCAACAGGTCGTATTACTGATATTGTCTGCATTTTCACCCGTTGGGTAAGTATGCCCAACCGACATTTTTCCAGCCAAAACAAAAGAAAAAGAGGTTCGGTAACCCAAACCTCTTTCCTTTGACTGTCAATCGAAATTTTTATTAAACTATACGGCAACTTTCATTGTTTTTTCGATGATTTCGTTGAAGCTGTCTGCTTTCAATGAAGCACCACCAATCAACGCACCGTCAATATCTGATTTTGCCATTTGTTCTTCGATAGTTGAAGGTTTTACTGAACCACCGTACAAAATTCTGATAGAATCAGCAGCACTTGCACCTGCAACTTCAGCAACAACGCTTCTAATCATTTTGATAACTCTGTTTGCTTCATCTGCATCACAAGATTTACCTGTACCGATAGCCCAAATAGGTTCGTAAGCGATAACTGATTTTGCTACATCGCTTTCAGAAATTCCTGCCAAAGCAGCTCTGATTTGAGATGCGATGTGAGCATCAGTTGCACCTGATTCTCTTTGTTCTAAAGTTTCACCACAGCAGATAATTGGAATCAAGCCACCTGCCAAAATTGCTTTTGCTTTCTTGTTAATCATTTCATCAGTTTCTGAGAAGTATTGTCTTCTTTCTGAGTGACCGATAATTACGAATGAACAACCTGCATCTTTCAACATTTCAACAGAAATTTCACCTGTGTAAGCACCTGAAGCCTCCCAGTGGCAATTTTGTCCGGCAACATACAATTTGCTACCGTTACAACCGCAATCACAAGGGATTTCAGAAACTTGGTTTATAGATGTAAATACAGGAGCGATTACAACTGTCGGCAACTGAGTTGCTGTATAGTTGCTAACGAAGGATTTAATTCCTTCGTACAAAGCTTTTGCATCACTTTGCAAAAGGTTCATTTTCCAGTTTCCTGCAATAATTGGTTTTCTTGACATAATAATTCTCCTTTATAAGTACCACTTAACACCCCGTATTTTATATTAAACATAATAAAAAAACAAATCCGAATTATTCACTCTTTGACGGCAAAAAATGATAAACCAACAAAAAGGTCAAAACACCGACAATTCCAACCAATTTGAATTTCATAACCAAAAACATTGTAATCGCTCCAAGCAAAATCGCCAAGCAAAACCTTTTCAGCCCGATAGCAAAGCCCTTTTGCACATTTTCAACAACCTGCATTTCACGAGCCATTTTGTCAATGTTTGATTGTTCTTTTGCCTGTTCTTCGGTTTCTTCGTCAATCAATTCCTGTTCCTTCAATTCCTCAATCGCTTCATTATATGTACGATTAACAAATCTTTCCACCAAATTCAAAGTGGTAGCATGCGGAGCTTCATTTTTTACGCAAGCAAACATAACTTCCCACATAGTGTACCAAATTTTGTTCATCACGACTTTCCAATATTTTGCGGAAATTCCCGAACGAAACAAGTCGATTTCCTTATGGAACGACCATTCTCCGATAACTTGGATATAAAAACACTGTTCTTCAAAACTCAAATCGCCCAAGACTTCATTATCGCTATAAGAAGAAGCCATCATAGTCATTGATTTTCGCATATTATTCTTGAGATAACTCGTCTGCAAAGGATTTATGTCCTCAGGCAAAACCGCCGTTACCTGTTCTATCAAATTCTCGATAAAATCAGAATATTTTTTATCAATAACTATTTCGTCCATTTTCTCATTATATGAAATAAGTTGTCATAATTTGTCATATATATAGAGTAATTATTTGGACTTAAGCGTGGGAGAATTTTTTCACTTGTTGGGCAAGTATGCCCAACCGACTTTTAGTGTCACCTGAGTGTGCTCATATAGAAAAATGACGTCTGGGCAAGATTTGCCGTAACTTACACCTCTTCTTCTTCAAGGGCAGCGGCTTCGTCTGCCATACGTCTCATGTCCGCATTGATACCTACCGACACGTCTATATTTTTGAAATCTATAGAGAATTTTGAGGTATAGTCTTCAAGTTCATTCATCTTCTTTTCGTATTCTTCCACATAATGTTCAACTCCGGAATTTCTCGGCAAGTTGATTTGATGCAACAAATGATTTACCGTATCAAATCTTTTCAACACATCATTGTATTGGTCAACGTTTTTCTTAGCATAACTAACGGCAGCCGCTTTGCACATTGACATATTTTCTGAAAGTATTGCTGATTTTGACCTCTCAGGATATTTTTCAATATCCGCAAGAGTTTGAACTACCGCCAAATTCAACAGCCTGCCCGAGCTTCTGAAGTTTGTATGATTACAATATTTCATGATTTTGTCACGGTATTGTTCCAGGTGTTCCTTATAATCAGGGTCATTATCAATATCGCCCAAATTCTTAAACTCTTTATCAGCATAAGCAACTTGTTTATCTACCGCATCAAAAATATTATACGAACGTTTTATTATCTGTTTACCTGAATCAAATGACAAGAACTTTGTCGCAAAGGTTTCCACCGCAAGTTCATTCAAGCCCAACTGGTCGATAAACATCAAAGCCGTGTCTAAATCATTTTCTTCAATAAGTGATCTCAACATAATAATTAAGCCTGCTGATGAACACAAATCGATTTGTTCGCCATTTAGCAACTTCATTTTTGTATTTTGAAGTTCTGATTTAACCTTGTTCAAATTACCGTCTCTTGCGGCTCTCATCAAAATTGTCTGCAACTCAACAAGTTTTGCACTGTACAACAGCGATTTAATCTCTGTTTCGTAAGATTTTTTGACATTTTCCAGCATTTCTTTTTGAGAGTCCGTCATATTTTTGTACGGATTATTGCTTGGAGTAGGTTTTGCAAGCATCATCATATATTCCAAGAACAACTTGTCAGGAGAAAGTGTTATTCTGTGTTTGTTATAAAACGCCACAAATTCACCAAAGTACATATCGGCATCTTTAGAATTTTGTGCCTTTGCCTTAATCCATTTGTTCAATAGAACATTGGCTTTCGGCTGATATTTCGGGTCGATAGACTCGGTTACAAAATATTGTCTTTCTGCCTTAATTTTTTCGGCATAAAGCTTAACGTTATTTTCTCGAGTCTCACCTGCTTTAGTTTTTTCGTAAGGGAAAATATCATCGGCAACTATTTGTAATTTGTCTTTGTATTCCTTAACAGTTGTTTCGTTCGGGTTTGTATTGATAATATCTTTCACTGCCTGTACTGCGTTTTGTATTGTTTCGTCTTTAGAATTTTCCGCATAGAAGTTCACTGCAAACGGCCCGATTTTTCTCCATAAACGTTCAGGCAAGGTTGAATTGTCGTCTAAATTTGCCAATTCAGCCTGAAATTCTCGAACATCACTAACAATATTCAAAATCTTTTTATTTAAGGCACTGTCTGCGATACTGTCTTCAATAGATGCTTTTAAATCAATCAACGAATTTGCAATCGCTTCAGGATTTTCAGTTTCGACTTTCGCATACGCAGGGAAGGTATTATATTTATCATAGCTTCTTTTTGCATATTTATTGAAAAGTTTATCAAGGGTTAAGGATTCCATTTCGCCGTGGTATTCCAAAAATGTGTCATCAAAAGACTTTTTAAGATACTCAGCACCAGCAAGAACTCTACCTAATTTTGAATAGCGATAGTATGGCTTTGTTTCGCTTTCATCAAACGAGTTGTAATGTTCAAGGTTATAAACCAATCCGAATACTCCATTTTGAACTTTGTCATTTTCTGCTCTAAATTTCTTCAAAACCTCATACCCCGTAATCGGTTTGATACCTAAAGCACTATCGGTTATTGTAGAATTGTATTTTGATTTAAAATTATCCAACGGCATATCTTGAAGTTTTCTGAAAATCTTAACAAATTCTTCATCTGTCGCAGGTTTGAAGGTATCATCTATCCATTTTTCGATAGCAGGCATATTGTCACGTCTAAAATCAACGCTTTCCATATCCTTTTCATCAAAATACATATTTTTAGTTAAGATATCATGAACTTTTTGAGTTAATTCATTAACTTTGCCTGACGGAATTTTGGCTTTTGATTTTTGCTCCAAGGTAGTTTTGAAACTGTCTGTCATCAGTTTGATTGTATGTTTCAAACTTCCGTCAAACTTCGATTTATCAATTTGTTCCAAAGAATTAACTATCGTTGTCATTTGTTTTGTAGTCAAATTCAAATCGTTATCTTTTGAAAAGGCTTTCAACAAGGACATAACTTCCTGATATGAAACAGCATTTCCGCCCATTGCGAATTCAGGATTTTTAGCAAAAACGTAATCAAAGTTTTTACGAGCCTCTTGGCGAATTTGTGTTTTTAAATTTGCAATCTTTTTAGGAGATAACGAATTTATAAAAAACTGCTTTTTATCAGGAATTGCATAATATGAATCTAATGCAGCATAAGTTTCAAACAACAATTTTACCTCATCATTATCAGGCAAGGCATCATATTTTGCTTTTGTATCAATACCATTATTAAAGTTGCCTTGTCCCATAATTCGGGCTTCAATTCTTTCATAATTTCGTCTTGCCGCTTTTGGAACAGTATCAATTAAATTGATTTTTTGTTGCAACTCATCACGGGTCATATTTTGAGCCATTTCTTTCAAATCTTTAAAATACTTGTCAGGTTCATGAGTTGTGGTATATTTGATACTTGAACTTAAATCTCTTGCCTTTGTTGATTCGCCTTGAACAATAATATCAGGTAACATTTGGAACTTAAAGGCTTCACCGTCTGCACCCAACAATTTTCTATACTGTTTGCTGTGTTTATCTTTAACTTTATTTTCACCAAGCGTGTCAATCACATCTTCAGCCAACACGCCGTTGCGGAAATTTTCACCGGTAATATAACCGCCATCACCGCCTGCATTGTTGTTATAATCAGTTCTTAGCAACCCGTTTTCATCACGCCAAGAGTTTTCGTGTTCAACCGCACCCCAAGTATTATCGTGGAAGATTGCATATTTTGCTTCAACGCCGTCTTTTGTTTTTACGGGAACTTGTTTGATATCCGCAATATACTGAGCATGCATACCCGGTCCATCAGTAAATACCGAAGTTGATGAAATCCCTGAATATGGAGAATTTAAGATTTTAGCAATCGCAACATTACCGTCTTTTTCAATATAATGCGGTTTATCCGTCATACTTTCAATAATTCTGACCTGTTGACGAGAATACAAACCGCTTTGTCCATCATTAGGAAGCCAATAGCTACCTAATGTAACACCAAGTTGCCTGAAATGTTCTTTTAAAGGTTTTTCAATAACTTTATATTGAGCATCAAGATTTCTTGTTGTTGCGGAATACCATTTATTCAAATTACCACTGATTTCCTTCATAACTTCTCTTTCGTGTTTTGAAAAAGTCGTAAATTCTTTTGGTAAGTCTTTCATTTCAAGTCTTGAGCCATTCGGAAGTTGACGAGCACCCGCAATAGTTGCAAATTTATCTTGGAAGTCCGCCAAATCTTTCGCAGTAACCACCTTATGCTCCTGTTCAAGTTTTTTCATAATAACTTCTTTCGGAATAACGGTATTCAGAACCGTTCCGTCCTCATCACGAACTTCCAAAGCTTCTTGGAAGGCTTTTGTTAAGAAGGATAATTTGTTGAATTTTTCACCGATTTCAACGAATTTTTCAAGTGAAACTTGTCTCGGGGCATCTTTTGGTAAACCGTTAGCCTCATTAAATTCCCTAATTATGGCTCTTGAATCAGGGTCATTGTTTCTCAAGATTTCACCGAGATTTTCCATAATTGTTTTGAAATCCAACATTTGGTTTCGACCGCCCGCTTTGTTATAAGCATACAAATAATCTTCTTCAGACGGACTGTCATTCATAATATCAATAAGTTTATCCAATTCGCTTACGACTTGTCTTTTATCAGGTTTCATTCCCATATTGAACGCCATACTTTTAAGAGTTTCTCTATTTTTATCTTCAACAATAATCCCCTTTATAGCTTCCAAATTTTTCAACAAGGTGGATTTGCGGTCACCTAACATACAAGATTTGTACAAATCGTCAAATGTTGCAGTCATTTCGTGCTGTAAATTCTTTCTGTTAAACTCTAATGACTCAATCAATGCCTCAGGCGAATCCGCTTGGAAACGATTAGCCAAAGTCTCTTTTACCACAGGGTTTAATGTACCTTTGTTCAATTTTTTGATAAGGTCATCAATATTATTGAAAATAAGAGATTCTCTGTCAGGAAGTCCGAGTTCTCTCATTGTGTCACAAGTTTTGTAAATATTTTCCAAGCCAAATTCCGTTTGTATTCTGTATGCAGCTGCCGCCTTATACAAATTTTTTGCATTTCTAATTTTGTCTTCTTCAGGCAATTGAGTGGCTTTTGTGGCGTCTGAAATACTTGATAGCAACTCAGTAATATAATCAGCCTTCTTATTAAGCAAATCTTCGTTCACATAATCCAAATGAGTTGCGAGATATTTCTTAATTTTATTTGCTTTAACCTTGTCAGGCTCGTTTGGAATATACATAAATTCTTTTAAGCCCTGCTTATCACTTTTTTCAACGGCTCTTGAATTTTCAACTTCCAATGAACGCAAGTCAGACAATACCTGACGGCGATTTTCTTTTGTTGAAGTTGGCGAAAGTTCACCCAACATAGAATTTAATGAATTTGTATATCTTTGAATTTCATCAAGATTTTTACTCAATTCGTTTTTAACCTTTTTAGAATTTAATTGTTTGCCTAAAACATCTTTTTTGCACTCTTTGATAGCAGCTTTTGCCTTCATCAATGCTCTATAGTAATCTTGTTCAGACGAAAGTTCTTCACTAATATCAGAAATAATATGACCGTCAGTGAAGGTATCGAAAAAGGTTTTGTCAAAGGCAATATAATTTTTGGTAGCCTCGTTAACTCGACCTGTTGTATCCGCCGCATTCATCCAGTTCAAAGCAGAAGCGTCAAGGATTCTGTAGCCTTGTTTCATTGCATAATCATAGTCAATATAAGGTTTATTAACAGGGATTTTTGTATGACTTCCGAGTTTTGAAATATCGTATATCATCATGTAGTCTTTGTCGTCCAATTCGGACAAAATCATATCCACATAATTTGCCTTGTCCTCATAAGCCATTTTCTTACGACAAATTGAAATAGCAGCACAAGAACCTACTGACAACTGGTTAACCGATTTGATATTCGGGATTTCTGATTCAGGAGTATTGATAACCATATCATTTACCATTTCGGCAAGAACTTGTGTCTTTTTATCCGCCAACTGAGGATTAATCTTGTATTTCGGACTCATTAAATAATTCAATTTCTTCATAATATGCAATTTTTGAGCAACTGAAATTTCTGAAGATGAAATCAAATAATCAAAGTTTCTGTCAAAATTTTTAACATTCGTATATTTAATATTTTCCAATACATCTCTATCAACTTGGGACAAAATAGCTTCTCTCAAATTCAAGATTTCACGCTCTGGAGCGGTCAATGGTCGTTGAACCTTTTCTGCTCTTTCCATTTGTGCATATAACTTTTTCTGTTCTTTTTTCGGGGCTTTCTCAATTGATTTTTTAGCGGCTTCGTTAAGTTCGGCACGCCAATCGTGGTTAGGAGTTTTACCTAAATCAATATTGGTACCGTATTTCAAATGTTTTGAAACATCAAGCAAAAATTTTGCATTCTCTGCACCGCCTTCATTTGAAAGATTTTCAATAGCGGTTTGAATATTACGCTGGTTTATTACGTTCAAATCGTACGGATTATTTTTCTTTAATTGCTCTACGTTTTTTCTGTCTTGTCTTTTACCTTCAAAATTGATAAATCGAGATGTAATTGAATGTATTTTCATAGTACCCCTTCATGTATTTTTTGTGCATGAAAATCTCTAAAGATAAAAATTTAACAGTAAAGTTACAAAATTTTACATTTTTTAAAAATATTTATGAGATAAAATAAAAATATGGAAAAGAGTTTTTACACAATCTTCAAAATATTTTTCAAAATCGGAACACTGTTACTCGGTGGCGGATATGTAATACTACCACTGTTAACAAGTGAACTCGTTGACAAAAGAAAATGGCTGACATCAGATGAATTGTGTGAATATTACGCACTCGGAGCATCACTTCCCGGAATTATTGCCGCAAATACCGCAATTTTTACAGGCAGAAAACTTTGCAGAACCAAAGGGGCTATCGCCGCAACATTGGGAATGATAACACCTGCCTTCCTTGCAATAATTTTGCTTGCGTATCTGTTTAACGAACTTGTCACAAAACCGACAATTCAACATATATTTTGGGGTGTCGGAATAGGTGTAATAACCTTACTTTTCCTTGCCGTAAAAGAAATGTGGAAGAAATCAGTGACAGACAAATTCACACTCGGCATATATTTGCTTTGTTTATTGGCAGCACTGTCTGGAAAAATTCCGCTTCCCGCAATCATTATAGCCTCGGTAATTATCGGAATTTTGAACGAAAAATTCTTCGGCAAAGAGAATAAGAAAGGAGATTGCTAATGATTTATCTTCAACTGTTTTGGCAATTCTTTCAAATCGGAATTTTCTCGTTTGGCGGCGGATATGCAACACTACCGTTTTTGTATGAAATCGCAGACAAGTTTCATTGGTATTCTGCAGCAGATTTAACCAATATGCTTGCAATTTCTTCAATCACCCCCGGACCTGTAGGTGTAAACGTTGCAACTTTTGCAGGATTTAACAGTGCGGGAGTTTTAGGCTCACTACTTGCAACATCAGCCGTAATCCTACCGTCTTTCATCATCGTTACAATAGTTTCCAAAATGTTGGAAAAATTCAAAACCAACAGATACGTTAAAGGGGCGATAAAAAGCATAAAACCCGCAGGCTGTGCCTTGTTATCAGCCGTTGGAATACGTTTGATTTTCACCTCAAACCTGCATTTGTTCGGAACAATATTACTTTTTGCACTGATTATAATGAGTTTTGTCAGAAAAAACGACCCGCTTGTATATTTAGGAATTTCCGCAATCGCAGGATTTGTTATCGGTTGTTTGAATTGGATTGGGGTTTAGGTTTTGTGTCAGGCAATGCCTGACCTACAATGTTTATATTTGCAAAAATTACCCGATTTTTCTTGCAATAATAATAGTCGGAGAAAATAAATTTTAATCTTATTGGCATAACAGAACAACTTGCTAAAATGTAGGTCAGGCATTGCCTGACACAAACCGAAAATTTGTTGTAAAATATAAAAATGAATTATAAAAGATTATTTATTCCTAATTCTTTGATATTTGTAACTGTTGTGACAAAACACAGAAAGCCAATACTTATAGAAAATATTAAATTTTTAAAAGAGGCTTTTATTTTAACAAAGCATAAATTCTATTTTGAGATTATTGCAATAATTGTAAATAAAGATCATTTTCACATGATAATAAAAACGAATGAAATAACGAGCTATCCAAAAATTATCGGAACAATAAAACGTTTCTTTACAAAAATTTCAGGAATAAAACATTCACAAAATAAAAATAACGAATCCGATATATGGCAACGAAGATATTGGGAACATACAATAGTTGATGAAGAAGATTTAAACAAGCATTTGGATTATATTCATTATAACTCTGTTAAACATTATGGAATTGCACCAAAAGATTGGCAATTTTCATCATTTAAAAAATTTGTCAAACTTGGTGTTTATGAAAATAGTTGGTGTAATTTTGATGATAAATATCAAATTAGTGACATGGATTTAGAATAATTGTGTCAGGCAATGCCTGACCTACGGTGTTCATATTTGTAAATTCTAACAGATTTTTCTTGCAATAATAATTATCGGCGAATAGGTTAAAACCACCTGTTTGTGCAATTTTGAATATTTGTCACAAAATTCCTTAACCTCTTTGACCGTCCATGTTCTGTCAGACAAAGAATTTACACCCGTTTTTTTCATGTGTGCCAAGAGCTCAAGCGGAGTGTTAAATTTCACAGGTTCAAAAAATTCTTCACTATACAAAATTTCAAACCCCAAATCCTTCAAAATCTTATTCATATCTTTTAGCGTTTTATATTGAAGTGACAAGCCCGTAATTTCAGTAATTTCTTTAAAATTTGACGGCGAAAATGTCGTAAACGCCAAAATTCCGTCTTTTTGAAGTCTGAATTTCAGGATTTCCAAAATCTTTTCCTGATTTTGAAACCACTGCAAAACCGCATTAGAAAGTATCAAATCGACCTTTCGCTCAACCTTGATTTTTGCAGCATTTCCGCAAATAAAATGTGCTGTAGGAATGAATTTTGTCACATAAGTTTTGGATTTTTCGACTAAATCGTTTGCATAGAAATTCTTAAATTTCAAATCTTTTGCAACTCGTTTTGTCAAAAGTCCCGTACCTGTACCGATTTCCAAAATATTTTCAAAATGGTCAGAGATTTTCAACAATTCAAACATCAATTTTGAGGCGGTCAAATCCTGCACAACTGCGTTTTTGTCATAATCCGCCATACTTTTTTCAAATTGTTTTCTTACATGTCTAAAATCTATCGGCATAATTCAACAATTTCTCTCCATTCACTAAACCCGAAAAACGGCGAATGTCCGCATTCTATCGTTTTTATCGGCACATTAAATTTTGTATGACTTGCAATTTGATTTTTGGGCGGAATAATTTTGTCAAACTCAGACACCACCGCAAAATCATAGAAATTTTCACCGTTTACTTCGTGAGATTTAATAAATTCATACAAGTTTTCAAGTTCGGAAACTCGGTCTTCAATAGTGCGTTTGACAGGATTTTGTGAATATTTTTCCAATTCTTCTTCTGTTTTATAAACATTTTTATAAAATTTTCCGCCCAAACCGACACTTGCGTGTTTCAAGGTCAATTCAAACATTTTGACAGGAATTCCAAACTCGTTATCAACAGGCGTGACAGTTCCGTTTATGGCAAATTTTTTATCAAAATTTTCAAAATATTTTCTCAAAGATGCGGCGACAAAAACGCCCATTGACCAACAAATCAAAGTTTTATGCTCATATTTTTCAGAAATATTTTTAAGAATTTCAAGTTCTGAAATTTCATTGTAATCATAAACGAAAAGTACGTCAAAACCGTCACACTTTAAGGTTTTGAACGGGGTTTCATCAAAACTCCAACCGGCGAAAAACACTATCAAATTTGAACTGTTATTTTGACTTAACCAACAAAATTTCATCAATTTTCTCCTTTAAAACTTTCAATTCAAACTCTTCAATTTCACAAGTTAAAGACAATCTCAAACGAGAAGTCCCGACAGGCACGGTCGGCGGTCTTATCGGCAAAGTGAAATAGCCGTTATGGAACAAAACTTCGCACAAATCAACAGTATCTTTGTTTTCCCCGATTATTACAGGAATTATATGGCTCGGACTTCCGAATTTTTGTGCAATATTTAGCATGCGTTGACGCTTTGCCAAAGTTTGCGGAAATTTCTTCTCAATAATCCATTTTGTAAACGCAACATTTATCGGCGGCAACGCTGTTGAAAAAATAAACGAACGGGATTTATTTATCAAAAAGTCTATTAAAACTCTTGAACCTACAACAAAAGCCCCCATTGAGCCTACCGCTTTGCCAAAAGTTCCGACAAGCAAATCAATATCATCAATTATTCCAAGTTCTTCCGCTACCCCCAAACCTTTTTGTCCGAAAACACCAAAAGCATGGGCTTCATCAATCACCAAATTGCAATTATATTTTTTCTTCAATTCCACGAGTTTTTTCAAATCCGCAATATCGCCGTCCATTGAAAAAACACTTTCCGTTATAATGAACGCATTTTTGTAATTTTCACGTTCTCTGATAAGTAATTTTTCAAGAGCTTCCGTATCATTATGCGGAAATCTGAAAAATTTACCCTGAGATAACTGCATACCGTCAATTATACTTGCGTGATTTAATTTGTCGGAAAATATAACATCACCTTTTTGATTTAATGCACTTGAGATGCCGACATTTGCGTGGTAACCGCTATTATAAAGCAAAGTTGCTTCTTTATTATACAATGTTGCCAAAAGTTTTTCCAACTCATCATAAACGGGCAAAGTTCCCGTCAATAAACGTGCTGAGGCACTGCCAAAGGAATATTTATTGCCTACGGTTTGCAAAAATTCTTCGGTAATCGCCTTATTATCTGCAAAATTCAAATAATTATTTGACGAAAGATTTAATAATTTTTTACCCTTATAATAGATAAATTTTTCATCTTTATCATCAAAATTTTTCAAATTTCTAAAGTGCGAATGAGCCTTCAACTCACCTAAAATCTTTTCATAATCCTCATTCATAACTACAAAATATTACAAAAATTCGCCAAATTCAATAAGAAAAACCTTGCAACAAAATAGCAAAAATTTTCTTTTACAATTTTTATCTGAACATAATGAATTCATTATCAAAAATAAATCTTAATTTAAAAACCCTTCCTCGTGAATTGAAAGAGGCAAAATACCCGCTAACAAAGTTAAATTTGTCGCAACTTGAGGGCGTTCAATCTGACATACCGATATTTCACGGGGTAAAATTAGAGGACGTGAGTTTTATTACAAAAAGGTTTGAAACGCTGAACCTTTTTCGTGGGTGTAATGTCGGCTGTTCCCATTGTCTGAAAAACGCAACACCACACGAAAACAAGACTATTTTATATGAAGATTTGACACGATTTTTGGACGGATTTAAACAACTCAACGAACGGCTCGGCTTTAATGTTTTGAACGGAAATAAATATTTAAACATTATTGACGATTCAAACCCTTCTGATATTCCAATAATTGGGCTATCGGGGAAACATTCTGTCACAGATGCGATTGGACAGATTTTTGAAAAATTAAACCTTCCGATACTTTTTGTCACCTCAGGGTGGAATAAAAATTCTAAATACGCTCAAACCTCCTCAACAAAACTTGCTCAAATGGCTCAAAAAACTCCTCAAATGTTTGAAGCCATAGACATTTCCATAAATCCTTTTACGGGAATTATGGAAAAATCACGACAATTCCTAAAAAACGGGAATAAAGAAAATGCGGACTTTTTCAGAAATCTTTACACCTCACAAATGGCGAACACAATTACAACCTTTTTCAAACTGTTTGAAAGCGGAAAATCAAACATAATCTACAGACACGCCCCAAATATTGAAGGGAACGAGCTTGTCAACGAAAATGCCACCCGCAAACTTTACGAAGAGATTTACGCAAAAGTCAAAAATCTTGTCGGCTCGGCTATTGAACAAGTACCGGAATTAGCCCCTGAAAACCTTACCCGATTTGACAAATCACATTTGATTGAAGCAAGCGGTCGTGGACGAAGATTTTTCACTCAAACAACAAATTATGAAGAACAGCAAAAACTCATTGATGAAGCACTGAAATGGGAAAGTATGACACCGCAACAACAATACGAAACCTTGAAAGATTTTGCACTAAAATGTATTGATATTGACGGAAAAGTTTACACCACCATGCCTGCAACTGAGGTAAAATCCATTTCTGCCCCGATAGAATTGACCGTTCCGACAACAATCAGACTGAATTATCAAAACAAAACCCCGTCACCTCAAATTTTTAGTGATATTGACCTTGAGTAGTTTTTAATGAAATTTTATATATTTCTCAAAATCTCTCCAAATTCCGAAGAGTGAGCCGTTATTCCAGTTATATTTACCGAGTATTGCTCCGTTATATTCTTTGTTATACAACGGCGAATCAAATTGATGCTTTGCCATTTCCAGCATTTTCTTTGAATAAAACCATAAAGAGGTTTCCAAATCTTTAAAATCAATTTTTATATTTTTTGCTAAGTTTTTGATTTTTTCATCTTGAATATTATTAAACGCAAAATCCAATTCGGGACGATATTCAAAATGTTTATTTTTAACGATATCAAGCAAATTTTCGTCTTCTGCATTAAAAATGAGTTCTAATGCGGGAATCCCGTTTGTTGTGACTTTGTCATAGTCTAAATTCTTCATTTGATAGAGTTTTGGAAGAATTTTAGCACGTTCCTCAGGAGTTGCAATATTTGTCAAAAATTCCACCATATCCGCAGTAAAATGTTCATTCAAGTTCAAGTCTAAACCTGCCGTTTGTTTTATATCAGAATGATTTAATACGTTCAAAACACCCTCTAAATCAGGAGAATTTTGTTGACAAAGAGAGTCAATCACTTTTTTGCGTTCAAGTTCTTTTACGGGTATAAACGGTTCAAACTTGCCTGACTCTTCAATAATACCCCTTTTATCATGCCCGATACCACAAAGAATAGTATCAGAAAAAGGATGAAAGATATCTTTTCGGTTTATGACGTTATAGTTAAGCAACCAATCTATTGCACGCATACCGTTTGCATCTCTTGCTTCAAACATTGTAACTTTAATTTTGTCATTCATGAAAGCACTGCTATCCAAAATGCAAATATTGTCAAGAGCCTCTTTAGTATAATCAGCCTGTAATAATTTATGAATAGGAATTTCGCCGTTTATATCTTTTGCCAAGAGAACTTCCCCTAAAACTTCAGGACAACCGCCTAAATATACCATTACAGCCTGCATTTCCTTCGGTGTATATTTGTGCATCGGGAGTTTTCGTTCAGAATCTTCGGTCAACTGCTGTTTTATGAAATAGTCCATAACCTCTCTACGGTCACTTTCCAAAAATATATTAGGTATGTTATGACCAAAATATTTAACGATATCAAATTTACCTTCAAGAACTCTATCTCTGATTTTCCGAGAATTAGTCCACCCGTCTTTCAACAATTCCAAATTATATTCATGTTCTTTTGCCTTGTTATACTCTAAAAGTTGCTCGATAGCGGTCTTTATCGGATTTTTTAATTTAGACAAAAAACTTTTCTTAGTCGGCACTTCTTGAGCTGCCGAAGCTTCCTTTTCAAAAGTATCATGTTGTTCAGTAATGTTTACGGGATTTGTATTATTTTTCCCTGAAAACAATCCCTTAAACATTACGTTATTATTATATTGTACCTGTTGAATTTTCATATTTATCCTTTTTTATTTCAGTTTAATTTTGTCTAAACCCAATTCCCGAACCTTTACGGGCGGAATAAAGCCAATTTTGACTTTTTTAGAATTTAATCGGTCAACCAAAACTTTTAATTTTTCTTCAATGCCAAAATTTACGGAAGTAGAATTTTCAACCTTTTGCACTATTTCTAAAATTGCGGCTTTGTCTTCGGGTTCAAAATTTTCAAGGTCTGAATTTCTCACAACGGTGGAAACAGTACTTTTTAAACCTTCAACAAAATTATGTTGTTGGTCAGGTGATAAAATGCCTTCTTTCGGTGTAAATTTTTTCATTTTGTTTGCACTCAAAAGCATCATCACAGGGTCTTTCAATTCCTGCATTGTTTGGATTTCTTTACGCAACATTTTGCTATCCGCCTGACATTCGGGCGACAAATTTTTTCGCAAACTTTGAGCGGTTTGTTCATCGCCGAAAAACTCCATTACGTTATGTTCCGATGCGTTTTGAATTGCACAGGTGAATTTTGACAAAAAACCGGCAACTTGTGTACTCATTGAGTTATCAAGCGAAGGATACGAAATACTTTGAAGTAAATTTTGTCTTTCAAGCAATCGTCTTTGCTCCTGTAAGCGTCTGAGTTCCCTCAATTCGGCTTCCCTTTGTCTGTTTGATGTAAAATTTATTGTATTTGTTTGTTGTATTCTCATTTTATTTTTCTTTCTTATTTGTTATTCCCACCAACCACGAGGCTTCTGTGCGGCTTTTTCATCTCTTTCATCATATTGTGTGTAAAGATATTTTTTGTACTTATCACAAAAATCACGGTAAAACCACATTTCGTAAGTGTCATCTTCTCGAGAGGTGTCGTAGATTTCCCGACCTGTAGTTTTTCTGTGATAAAACGGTGATTCAAATTCAAACTCCAACTTCTTCACGGCGTCCATAGATGCGGCCTTAATAGCCCTTTTCAAATCTATAAAATTCAAATTGAATTCAGAAAGTTGTTTTTTAAATTCGTCATTATCAATTTGGATATAAGCATCATCAAGTTCAGGATGATAACTCAATTTTTTGCCTTTCACAAGTTCTAAAAGTGAAAAATCTTCAGTATTCATAATCTTTTCCAAAACCGAAATGCCCATATCATCGACTTTATCAAAACTTAACTCCGGCAAATTTTTCAATATATTTATTGTCATTTGTTTGTCGTCCAAATTTGCTTCATTGACGATAAAATCTAATATTTTAGTGATAAAATTCGTAGAATTTAACAAATTCCCGTTAGTATTTTTAACATCAGACATTCTCGAAATTTTCAAAATTTTATTGATATCAATTCCGTCTTTTGTGAGTTCTTCCACCTCTTTTGCAACACGATACTCCGTGCGGGACAACACGGGAGTAAATTTTCCGTAACTTGAATTTACAACGTCTTTTGCCTCTTTGACGGTTTTTAAAATTTCTTCACCATATCCAAAATTTGCCCCATTTTGAACTCGCTCAGCCAAAGAGTGACTACTCAAAGCATCAGGAGTTTTATAATCCATTAAGGTAACAAGAGCTCTAGGATTTGTACGCAACTGTTTCACTATATCTTTAACTATTCTTACTGAATCTAAACTCAAGTGACTATAAATTCCTAAATCTGTCGGAATTTCGCCAGTTCTGTTTTTCGTCAACAACAAATCCGCCAACAACTCGGGAAATCCTTGAAGAAATTCCGTTGCAAAACGAATATTCTCACTATCTTTATGTAAAGGTGTATTTCCTTCATTATCAACGGTTTTTAGCATTTTCTCCGTGTAAAAATTCGCAACCTCTTCCAAATCCTTGTCATTTAACGAATTTCTCAAATTTGAAGCAGCATAAGACGGAAAATCAGAAAATCTGAGTTTGCCTTCCATAAGATATTTTTTCAGTTTTTCGGAAGAAATATCTTTGGTAATATTACGAATCAGTTGCCCAAACAAATTTAACGAATCATAATGTCCCTCTTGCAATCGTCCATCAGTTTCAAAAGCCAAACGCTCGCTTTTTGCACCCACCAGCTCTAATTTTCCTTTTGAATTCGTTGTAATGCCTTCCCCGACCTGAACGAAAAATTCCTTAAACTGCCCCCAAAAAGTTGTCTTGCCTGTAGTGATAAGAACTTCAAATCTGTCCCCGCACTCATCAATTCCAAATCTGTCTAATCTTAACTCGGGAAGTCTGCTTAATATTTTTTTGCTACCGTGAATACCTTGAAAATTCACGAGATTATTATTTTTTTTATTTGTACTTTGAATGGGTCTTAGTTGCATTATTTTACCTTTTACTGTTTTCTTTTTGAGATTTAAAACCGTCTAAAAGCTGTTCTGTTGTGATGTTTTCCTTCTTCTTAACAGCCTTAACAATAATTTTATCAACACAATCCGCAACTTGTCCGACTGACATATCCTCAGCAAGTTCCGCCAATTCGCTAGCCACCTCGTCAGTCAACGGTTCTTCTAAAATCGGCAACTCAGAAAGCAACGATTTCACAAGACTTTGTCTGTCTTTAACATTTGGATTACCCACATGGATTACAGTTCCCATTCTTCTCGGATTGCCTATAATTTCTTGGTTTACTAAATCAAGATGATTTGTTGCTCCGACAAGAATTATACCCTTATCAGAAGCATTATTCATTAAGTCTTTATAAGTGTTTACCTCTTCGATTTGATGACCGTCCGCATAACGAGGGAAGAATTTTTCAGCCTCATCAAAGAACAACATAACAGGCTTTTTCATAATTTTTGATTGAAGAGCAAGTCGGTCAAAAATTTCCGTCACGTTCCTTGAAACGCCGTGTATATACTCATTTCCGTCCTGAGCATAATTCATTTTAAACAACGGAACACCCATTTGTCTTGCCAAAGTTTCAATCATGGTGGTTTTACCTGTTCCCGCAGGTCCTTCTAAAATTATGCCACCCGGGATTGCTCGACGGTTAGCAAGCAACGCCTTACGGATTTCAGGATTCCAAACGTCAATAACATTGTCTGTTAATGCCTGTTTTACCTCTTCCATTCCGCCTAATTCATCAAGATTTTTAAAATCGTAATCCCTGTATTGATGTTGTTTTAAGCCCGCTTTATTGCAAAATTCGCCCATTTGACGTTTTGTGTGTTCGTCAAAACAGGTTTTTATACAAGTTTCAAAATCTTCACCCGACAAAATCGCTTCACGTTTCGCATCAGTCAAAACCGAAACTATTGAAGAAATTGAGCTTCCTTCAAATTCTTTTTCGATTTTCTCCAAAAATTCACGATTTTTGCTATACTTTTGGGTAAACGGAGTTTTTGAAAGATTTTTTCTCACAATGTCAATAATTTCATCATGGGTAGGGCTTGAAAACTCAATCCAATTTCCCAAACGCCCTCTTCGTTTCAACGCCGTATCAACTCCGTCAAGATTATTTGTCGCTGCAATCAAAATATAACCTTTTGATGACGGATTATTCAATTCCTGCAAAAGTGTATTTGTAACTTCTTGTTTATGACTTGCGGTTTGCCCGTCACGAGCCTCACCGAGTGAATCAAACTCATCTAAGAACCAAACGGACATTTCACCCGTTTTTTCGTACTTGTCGTTGAGTTGTTTTGCCATACTTCTAATATTTTTGCTTACATCGTGAATGTATGGACTTGCAACATCAGACAATTTTGTTTCATAAAACGGCAACCCCAGTTCCCTTGCCAAAACCTTTGCTGTCAAGGTTTTACCGTTACCCGCCGAACCATAAAATATCGCACCGTCAGGAATTGCGGCACTGCCAAGTTGTTTTTTCAATTCTTCCAAATTCCCAAACGGCTGTACATACAAGCGTTCCAAACGTGCTTTCACTTCATCAAGTCCGCCCATTTCGTTCAAACTTTTCATTTCGTCTTCCGCTATCGGAACACGTTGAAATTCAGGGGTATCATAGATTGCGGTCTTGTTGTACTCATCAATCGGAGTAATGCCGTGTTCTTTTGTAAAGACAGCAAGTTCCTCTTTTAAAATTTCGGGAGTAACAGTGTTTCTGCAAACATATACGGCACGTCTTGCACTGTCTGCCAAAACTTTTTCAATATCGGAACAAGTGAAATTATCCATCATTTCGGCAATTTCGCCACTTATCGGAGCTAACTCGCTGAATAAATGTTTATCCCTGAAATACTCATCCAAATATAATTTTCTTGTCGCATAATCAGGTTTTGGCAAATCAACAATCTTGTCAAAAACTCCCGCTCTCAAGAATTTTTTATTAATATTACACTTATCATCTGCAGTAGCCAAAATTAATGCACCTTTTTTAGAACAATTTTCAACAGTCAACATAAAATTATGCTCATCTAACGCACAATTAGCACCCGTTGTAAAAAAATTGTCAAAACCACGAATTAAAATAATGGTTTTCTTTCCCGTTTTTTCGTAATTTTTCTCGATATCGTTCAACATCGGCTTGACTTCGTTCGGGGTAAATGCTTGCAATACAGGCATTTTGGTTTCTACCGACAAAGATTTTACAAACCCTGTAATATCTTCGGGCGTTTGAATTAAAATTCCGTTCGGAATATCAATGTTATTTGCCTTCAAGGTTTCTCCCGAAAACTCCTCATTTATCGGTGCAATTACGTTTTCAAACATCACGGATTTTAAATCGTCCATTCCGATTATTTCGTACATTTTTTTAACGTTACCGTCTGTTTTCAATTTCGAATAATTTGCATAGACCGATTTGTCATTATTTTCAGAAACGTTATCATTATTATCTTCAACCTCTTCAAAAGAATTGAAATAATCCGTTTCATCATTTTCTTGGTTTTGTGATTCTACAGGTTTTGAAACATCTTGAACCGGTAATTCATCTTCAATATTTTCAGTCGCTTGATGAGGGGTTTTTGAAGGTTCTGCAGGGGCTGCTTTCATCTGATTTGGAGTGACAACAGGATTAGCCATGTACAATTTTGCAGCAGTTTCTCGTGCATCGGGATAATCTGACTTTACTTCAGCAATATCTTTTTTAGGGCTTGAAATCGCACCGTGTGAAGACAAAATCGTTTTCATTTTGTCACTGACGGCATAATCAAGCGGATATTTTCCGTTTGCCGAAAAATTTATAATTTTGTCACGGTTTGATGGCTTTGCTATAAGATAAGAAACAGCATTGATATAGTTATTCTTTACCAACACCTGAAAAATCGTTTCACCTGTTGTATTATCTACCTGATTCGGGTTTACATTGCCCTTTCTGATTTCCTTCAACAAATCAATTTCAGAAGGTATTTCGTTCTTTGCCTTAAATGACGGAACTTTAACACTATATCTATTTTGTTTTAAACCTATAGGGGAAATGTACATGCTGAACCTTTCTAATTGATTATCCGAATATTTAAAGGCTCGTAAAATATTTTTTTGCTAACTTTATAAACTTTTATTACGTTGCAAATTATTTCAAATCTTCAAAAAAACGATAGATAAATGCGATTTTTTCATCTTCCAATTTATCGATATTATTTATAATGTCATCCTTCATTTTATCGACAGGTTGTAAATGGCTAAAATCAAACAAAACCTTCATTTCAACCTTCAAATTTCTTGCAATTTTTTCAACCGTAGGCAAGGACGGAAAATGCCTGCCGCTTTCTATTCCGCTCAAAGAAGTAGTTTCAATAGATATCATTTCTGCAAGTTTTTCTTGCGTCAAGCCCAAATGTTTTCTCAATTCCTTTATCCGTTTACCTAAAAGTTTTTTATTATCCATATTCCACCTGTTTTGAACATTATAAATAAGAAAAGCCTCACAAATAAGCATATTCAAGATATATTTTCATCAAAAAGTAAGTATTTTAAATATACAACTCATTGATTTATGCAAAGTTTTTCACTAAAATATACATGTAACACTGAATTGGAATTAAGGAAGTAGAATTTGGCAAAGATTTCGGTAATTATACCTGTGCATAATGTTGAAAAATACATTGGCAAATGTCTGGGAAGCATTGTTTCGCAGACATACAAAGATCTTGAAATTATTTGCATCGATGACCAATCTTCCGATAATTCGCTAAAAATTTTGACGGATTTTGCACAAAAAGACACCCGAATAAAACTCATAAAACAAGACCACAAAGGAGTTTCAGCGGCAAGAAATAACGGTTTAAATATTGCAACGGGTGAATATATTTCATTTATTGATTCTGATGATTGGATAGAACCTAAATATTTTGAAAATCTGTATAATGCAATCTCACAAACCGACAGCGATATTGCGTGTTCTTCCGTTCTTCGTGAGAAAAAATGCAAATCATTATACAGAATTTCTTATACCGAGCAAAAAGTATTTTCAACACTTGAAGATAAAATCAAAGCGTGCGATATCCCTAATTGTTGCTATGTTTGGAACAAATTGTATAAAGCCGAATTGGTTAAAACCAGAAAGTTTAAAGAAGGCGTAATTTTTGAAGACGTTTTGTACCTGCCCGAAGTCATAAAATCCGCAAAACAAATCGTCACTGTTCCAACTGCAATCTATCATTACAGGCAAAACAGCGGTTCAATAATCCGTTCAAAAAATACACCCGAAAAAATCCGAGAAGCCTACAATTCTAAAAAATATATCATTGAATTTTTCAAAGAAAATAATCTAAATTTACCAAAAGAAGAACAAAATATTACAAAACAAGTAAAATATTTTTGCGGAGTTCCGCTCATCAAAACCAAAGAATACAATGGAAAAGAAGAAAATTATTTATTCGGATTTATAAAATTATAAAAGTTTTTCAAAAAATTTTTATAACTGATTATTGAAATTTTCTTTTATGAATATAAATATCGTAATCCAAAATATCAAGAATTTCAGCTAACTCGGAAACTCGAATAGTTTTATTGCGAAATTTGTTACTCAAATTGCGGTTACTGTCCGTTTTGTTGTACTTTTTATTAACCTCTTCTTTGACTTTCAAAACGGTAAATCCGTTCATTGCCGCCAAATATTTTATTTGAAGTGCCAAATTTTCGGTTTCCAATTTAACTTCGTTATCCATTTTTCAATAATACTATTTTTAATGAACAAAACCAACATTCATTGACTTTATTCATTATATAGTGTATTATATCATTATTAAATGAATTAACAAAAAGAGGGCTTATGAAAAAAGGTTTTACACTTGCGGAAATTTTGATAACTTTGGGAATTATCGGAGTAGTTTCCGCAATGACAATCCCTGCCCTAAATCTGCAAATAAAGAAAAAACAAACAGTGGCAAAATTTCAAAAAGCCCTTGCGGTAATTAATCTTGCCTACAAAAAATCGGTTGATGAAAACGGAATCCCGACAAGTGCCTTTGAGTTGGGTGCGGAAAATTATTTCAAAACCTATTGGCAACCCTACATGAAAACAACAGGACTTTGCAAGACATATAAAGAATGCGGTTATTCCAATAACGACCCCTTTAAATATTTGAACGGAGCAAGTGCCAGTGCAATGGTTGTTGATAAAAACACACGAGTTTCCTTTTTAACGAATGACGGTATGTTTTTTATAGTATATACCGCAAATTACGGTACTGACGAGAACGGACAATCTTATGCAAAGCCGTGGGATTGGATTCTTTTTGATATCAACGGCGGAAAACTACCTAATGTCGTAGGAAAAGATGTTTTTATTCTCACAAGAGAAAATGACGAAATAAAACTTCCATGCAATAACTGCACAACAAAAACGATAAACGATGATTGTTCACCAACGGGAAACGGTCGTTCCTGTGCAGAAAAAATCGTCCGTGACGGCTGGAAAATTCAAAAAGATTATCCGTTTTAATTGTAAAAAGTCACCAAATTTTGTCATTCTAAACGGACAATTTTGGTGGCTAACCTTTCGTCACTCTGAAAACTTAGAAAATTTTTGCGATTGAAAAGAGTAAATAAGTAAGCAAAAAGGTCACCCTGAAGTGGTTTCAGGGTCTCTTCATGTCAATGGATAACAAGGATTGTAGGGACTTAAGTTTTTGTTTTATTTTGATTATGAAAGAGATGCTGAATCACCGCACTCGCATTAAACGTGCCTTCACTTCGTTACGCAC
>OIYG01000312.1_pt1 | contig 50765 bp, 45 predicted proteins | sample 1587861 | NCBI WGS metagenome assembly OIYG01 (sample SAMN03283272) | human gut metagenome | biome: human-associated habitat; material: feces | host: Homo sapiens | place: Peru | collected 2012
AAAATGTTAAATCATTTTTGTAAGGGGTCTATTTTAGGATAGAGCCCTATTTTTTTATAAAAATTTAAAAAACATTTAGTCAATTAGTTGAAAAAATATCAAAACTTCTCAAACTAAATTGTTGTATAAGTTACTATTAAAAGTAAATAAGCAAGTTTTATGATACTTGAACTAATTAATTTTTTTAGGTATAATTAACTTATAATGTTTAGGAGGTAAATATGGATTTAAAAAAGATTCAAAAAGATATTTGGCAAAATAAAGTAAATAAAGGATTTAATACAACTGATGTAAATAAAGAATTTTGTTTATTATATGGAGAAGTTGCTGAGGCATATGATGCTTGGAGAAAGAAAAAGGAAGATTTAAACGAAGAGTTAGCAGATATTGCTATTTATTTAATGGGATTATCTCAAATGTTAGGATTTGATTTGGCTGATGAGATAGAGAAGAAAGTTTCTAAAAACGAAAAACGTGTTTATAAAAATATAGATGGTGTTAATGTAAGAGTTAGTGATTGATTAATAATGCATTTTAAAAAAGATAATAATTAGTTAATGAACTAGTTGACATTTTTTAAGAAAACATAATATATTTATTGTGTGTTGCAAGTATGTTTTTTGTACAAGTAAGAAAATGTTATTCGCTTCTTTATGGTGCGAGTAATAAATGATTCTGGTTGAAAATGTTAAGAAATTCTATCTTTAAGATGGAGTTTTCTTTTATTATATGTTAGATAAATGATATTTTTAAGTAAGATTTAAGTAAGATTTAAGTAAGATTTAAGCAAGATAAATTAATATAAAATATTCTTGTAATCATATTATTCGTATGATATACTTAAAACATAAGGAAGGTGTATTTATGTCTTATATTAAGATTCAATTTGGAGGACAAAAGACTAATGGGGGTTATTTAACTATTGATGGTGTTAATCATGGCGCTTTAAAAGATGGGGAATTAATTAAAGTTGATGCTGGATTTCATACACTTAATTTTTCTAATAGTTTATATAATGATTATTATACTAAGAATATTAAAGGGGTAATTACGGAAGATTTAAAGGAAAATGAGATGCTTACATTAACTATTATGTCTGGTAGTAATGGAGAAATTCTTGATTTACCTGCATATAAAATTAGTGATGTTACAAATGAAGAAGTTATTTCTTTAGAAAACTCTTATGTTGATCAGTTTAGTAATGAACTTACTGATGATTTATCCTCATACAAAACGGAATTATTACTTTGTATTTTCTTAGGATGGCTTGGAGTACATAAGTTTTATAAGGGTAAAACAATTATGGGGTTATTATATATGTTTTCTTTGGGATTATTAGGAATAGGATGGTTAATTGATATTATAGTGCTTATTGTTAAGATATCAAAAATTAAGAATTTAAAGAAGAAAATATCATAAGATATATAATTTAAATAAAGATATGTCTAGGAAATGTTTGAAATCCTAGATTTTTTCTTTGAAAAATTAAAAAAGATATTGAAATAATATGTATCTATGATAAAATAAATTATATGAAATGAGGAAGTATATGAGACTTAAGAAGATTAAAGGTGCGATAGATAGAGTAAAAAAGGGAAGATATTATATAGATAATCCTAGTATGTATAGGGGTAAATGGAGTAAGTTATTTAATAATAATAATAAGATATATGTAGAACTTGGTATGGGTAAGGGAGATTTTATTATTAATAATGCGATTAAATATCCTTTTATTAACTTTATTGGTATAGAAAAGTATGATAGTGTACTTGTTAAAGCGGTAGAAAAAAGTGATTTATTGGAATTAGATAATCTTAAATTAATATTAATGGATGTAAGTAATTTAGACTCTATATTTGATCATGAAGTAGATAAGATTTATTTAAATTTTTCTGATCCATGGCCTAAGGAGAGACATGCTAAAAGAAGACTTACAAGTAAGAAGTTTCTTGAAGTATATGACAAAGTATTTAAGGGTGATAAGGTAATAGAAATGAAAACTGATAATATAGATTTATTTAATTATTCAGTAGAATCTTTAAAAGATAATGGTTATAATATAGAGTATATTACAAATGATTTGCATAGTGAAGAAGTAGAGAATATAATGACAGAATATGAAGAGAAATTTTCTAGTCGAGGGGAAAAGATTAATAAATTGATTGCTAGAAAGTAAGGGATAATTATGATAGATAATTTTACTATAAAAAAGAATAGGTTTAATAATAGTAATTTAGAATTATATATAGATAGTATTATAAAGAGTATATTTAATGATAAGATAAAATATATAAATAAATATGAAGAAGATAATATATATGAAGTGGGTACTTATAAAAATGGTAAGGTTATAGTAGTTCTTCCTAAGATAATAGACTTATTTGATAATAAACTTAGAATTGTTAATAATAATAAGATGTACGAATATGGTATAGATATAGATAAACAGTTTATTAATATTAATTTAAGAGAGATTAATTTTGGTAATAATGATAATAATTATCATGTTACTTTTATAGGAAGTAGTAGACTTGTTAATATAAATAATATAGATAGTGCTTGTCAGTTTGAAATTGATGAATTTGATATAGATAATAAAAAACTATTAGATACAATTACTTTTGTTAAAGCAGATGATAGACTAGAAGATATATATACTAAGACTGAAGGATTATTTACAAGTCCAATAAACGAGTATAATAGTGTTAGAATAAAAAAATGTAAGAAAATTAATTCTCTTTATAATAATGAGAGAGTTACTGATATGATAAGTTTATATAATGGTAAATTAGTAGAGTTTATGACTACAGTAAATAAAAATAATAGAACTTATATCATTAGGAAAGATAATGATAATTATAATATTACTTTTGTAGATGTTATAAATAAGGGTATGTCTAATTTCTATTTTGATATTAATAATGAAGTTAAGTTAATTAAAAAATTAGAAAAAAAGGATTAGTAATTATATTTGATTTTTAATAGTAAGATATAATATAGTTAGATAGAAATATTAGTTAGTAGTATAAATAAGAAATAGTACGAAAAGAATAAGTATAAAAAGTTATATTTATCTTTTTTTTTTAGCATAAATGTTGTATAATTATACTAAAGGAATGATAGGTATGAAAAAAGTGATATTAACTATATTAGATGGGGTTGGTGTTAGTAAGAAAACAGTGGGGAATGCTTTTGTTAATGCTAAGACTCCCAATATTGATTTTCTTTTAAATAATTATCCTAACTCGTTACTCGAGGCTTCTGGAGAGTACGTTGGACTTCCTAAGGGACAGATGGGAAATAGTGAAGTAGGACATATGACTATAGGTAGTGGTAGAGTTATATATCAGTCTTTGGAGTATATAAATAAGAAAATTATAGATAAGTCTTTTTATAATGATAAGTTAATATTAGATACTATAAGGCATGCTAAAAAAAGCAATGGTAGTGTTCATTTACTTGGGTTATTATCTAATGGTGGGGTACATTCTTCGATATATCATTTGTTTAGTTTGTTAGAGATATTAAAAAAAGAGGGAGTAGAAAAAAGTTACATACATGTAATAACTGATGGAAGAGATACTAATATTGATAGTGGTATTAAGTTTATAGAAATTTTGGAAGATAAAATTAAAGAACTTGGTATTAATACTCGTATTGCTAGTGTTAGTGGTAGATTTTATGCAATGGATAGAGATAATAGGTATGAGAGAATAAAAAAGTGTTATGATGTACTTGTAGGTAATGTAAAAGAGATAGATAAGAATATAAATGATTATATAAAAACAAGTTATGATAATGGTATTTATGATGAATTTATCGAACCAGTTTTATTTGATAAGAAGGGAATAATAAGTGATAATGATTCAGTAATAGTGTATAATTTTAGACCTGATAGATTAAGGGAGATACTTACTGTTTTAACAGATAAGAGTTTTAATGAGTTTAAAACAAAGAGTATAAATAATTTAAAGGTTATTAGTATGATGCATGTAAATGATAATCTTAATGTTCCATATGTTTATTCAGTAGAAGAGATAAATAATCCTTTAGGGGTATATTTAGATAAGATGGGTATTAGTCAGCTTAGAATTGCAGAAACTGAAAAGTATGCTCATGTTACTTATTTCTTTGATGGGGGAAGAGAAAGAGTTTTAAATAATGGTAAAAGAATATTGATACCTAGTCCTAAGGTTAAAACTTATGATATGATGCCTGAAATGAGTGCTTATAAGATTAATGATGCTTTATTAAGTGACTTAAAGGAAAATAGTTATGACTTAATAGTATTAAATTATGCTAATGGAGATATGGTAGGACATACTGGTAATTATGAAAAGGCAGTGGAAGCAGTTGAAAAAGTAGATGATGCTTTGGGAGAATTATATAGAAGTTTAAAGGATGAATATATATTTTTAGTAACTGCAGATCATGGTAATTGTGAGGTTATGATTAATGATGATGGTAGTGTTAATACGCATCATACTACTAATAAGGTATTTTTTATAGTTACTATGGATGGTATAGAGTTAAGAAATGGTAGTTTAAAAGATATTGCACCAACTATTTTAGATATTATGGGTATTAAACGAGAGAAAGATATGACTGGTAAGAGTTTAATTATAGATAAGAATGAGTTATTTAGAAATAAGTTAAAGAAAACATTAAAGTATTATAATATAGATAACAGACTAGAAGTTCTAGATAAGATTAATAGTGTGATATATAGAGTTAGTGATATAAGTATTGATAAGATTAGAAAGTTAAGATATGAGATTGCTTTATCTATTGGAGTAAAGGTAGAGGATTTAATTATTAAGAAGAATGAATGTGATGTAGATATAATTAAGAGTAAGATAGATAGTAGTATTGTTACTTATAATTATGTAGATAGTTTATTTAAGTATGATAAGGATAGGTTTATGGTTCCTATTGGAATAGATTATTATGATAGTTTAGTTATGTTTGATTTTAATAGGGATAAGGATATGTTTATTACGGGTAGTTCTGGTATAGGTAAGAGTAATTTGATATCGTTAATTATACTTAATGTAGTTAAATATTATGGTGATAAGAAGATTTATGTATTTGATAAGCAAGGAGTTAATTATAAGATACTAAAAGATTATGTAGAAATATACAGGGATATGGATGAGTTTAGTAATGTTATAGATATGTTGTATGAGAAAGATATGAATGAAGATATAATTGTAGTACTAGATGAGGTGTATGATTTATTTGATTATAAACCAAGTATATGTAGTAAGATTAATAAGATTATAGAAAGTAAGAGTAATATACATTTTATTATGTCTAATGATACTGTTATGGATAGGGAAGTATATAGTGTATTTAGTAATGATAATGGTGTTAAGGTAAGTTTTAATCTTACTAGTAGTTTAGAATATGATTTATTTTTAGGTAAGAAGATAGATATATCTTTAGGGTATAATATGCTTTATAAGAAGGGTAATAGTATTAAAAGAGTAAGTGTATGTATGATAGATGATGAGGTTATAAGGAAGAATATTAGTGTGGGATAAAAATGATTATAAAAATTAATATGTAATTATAAAATCTAACGTTTAATTTTTAGGATGTTAGATTTTTTTGTAAATAATGTGTAAAATTATTGAAATGTTCAATTATTGATGATATAATTATGCTTGTGAACGTAATAATAAAAAAAAGATAGTTAATTTGTTCATAATGGAGGAGAAAATGAAAAAATTATATTTATTAATAGTGATAGGCTTTTGCTTGTTGTTAACAGGGTGTGGAAGTAATAGAGAACGTGTTGTAATTTATACTTCGATGGAAGAAAATAGAAACCAAGATTTAAAGAAAATGGTGCAAGAAGAATTTAAAGATTTTGATGTTGTTGTTCAACATATGGCAACAGGTAATAGTGCTGCTAAAATAAAAAATGAGGGAACAAGTGTTGAAGCTGATATTGTAATTGACTTAGAGACTGCGCATATGGTTAGTTTGGAAGATGATTTTGCAGATATATCTAATATTGATTCAAGTATATATTTAGATAATGAAATAAAATCTAAATATTATTTACCATGGGTAAAATATACTATGAATATGATTATAGATAATGATTATATGAAAGAACATAATTTAAGTGTTCCAAAAACTTATGATGATTTACTTAAAGATGAATATAAAGGATTGATTGCAATGCCTGATCCTAAGACTTCAGGTACTGGTTATGCATTTTATTTGAATGCAGTAAACATTATGGGAGAAGATAAGGCAATTGAATATTTTAAAAAGTTAAAAAATAATTTGAGGGAATTTACTACTAGTGGTAGTGGTCCAACAAATTTATTAAAACAAAAAGAAATTGCTATTGCTTTAGGAATGACTGCACAAGGAGTTGAAGCAATAAATGAAGGATATAATTTTAGCATTGTATCATTATCTACTGGTTCACCATATAATACTACTTCTGCTTCAATAATTAAAGGTAGAGAAAGTAATGAAAATGTAGTCAAAGTATTTGAATGGTTAATTAATAGTTTTGGAGTATATGATAAAGAAAATTATATGCCTGATAAAATTTTAAAAGATCAAAAAATTAGCGTTAAAAATTATCCAACTGATTTAGTGGATGCTGATATGACAGGAATAGATAGTACAGATGTAAAAAACAAGTTAATGGAAAGATGGAATGAGGTAAATGGTTAATTTAGAGGTTTCAAATTTAACTAAAATATATAATAATAAAAAAGTTTTAGATAATATTAATTTTACTGTTAATAAAGGAGAACTTTTATCAATACTTGGTCCTTCTGGATGTGGTAAGACAACCTTGCTTAAAATACTTATAGGTATTGAAATTCCTACAAGTGGTAAAATTTTAAAAGATGGCAAAAATATTACTAAAAAAGATGCATCTGTTAGGGATATGGGTATAGTTTTTCAAAACTATGCACTTTTTCCTAACATGACTGTATTAAATAATGTAATGTATGCTTTAAATTTGAAATTAAAAGATAAAGAAAAGGCTAAAGAAAAAAGTTTAGAGATGCTAAAAATGGTTAATATGCTAGAACATATCAATAAATATCCTCATCAATTATCTGGAGGACAACAGCAAAGGGTTGCTATTGCAAGAACACTAGCACTTACCCCTGATATAATATTATTTGATGAACCAATGAGCGCACTTGATGCAGATAATAGATTAGTGCTTAGAAAAGAAATAAAAAATATTCAAAAGAAACTTAAAACGACAATGATTTATATTACTCACGATCAAGAAGAAGCGTTTTCTATGTCTGATAGAGTAATGGTTATGAACAATGGTGTTATTGAACAAATAGATGTACCTAATAAGATATTTAATAATCCTAAGAATGATTATGTAAGAAATTTTGTTACAAATCATTTAATTGAAAAAGTATCTTCAATAGAGAAATGTACTGGAATTGATTTATAATGAAAAAGCGAAGTAAATTAAGTATCTTTATTTTAATGTTTTTAATGGTGTTTGTTTTTTATCCATTAATAATGATGTTAGTTAGAGTTAGGTGGAGTGAATTTGGTACATTGATAACTTCTTCTAGCTTCAAAGAATCTTTGAGCAATTCATTATTTGTTACTAGTATTGCTACAATTTTATCTGTTGGTATTGCATATATTTTAGCATTTGCACTAAATAGAACTAATATTCGACATAGAGAATTATTAAAGTTATGTTTAACAATACCTATGTTAATACCTTCAATATCACATGGACTTGGTCTTATTAATTTATTTGGTAATAATGGTATAATATCAAGTATCTTTGGGTTTAATATTGTGGGTAGTACAGGTATTATAATTGGTTCCATTATATATTCGTGTCCTGTTGCATTTTTGATGTTTTGTGATGGATTTAATTATGTTGATGTTAATATGTATGATAGTGCTAAGGTACTAGGATTAAATAAGTGGCAAACATTTAAAAAAATAACATTATGTTATTTGAAGAAACCTATTTTATCTGCAATATTTGCTGTGTTTACTATGATATTTACTGATTATGGTGTACCACTTGCAGTAGGAGGCAATTTTATTACTTTACCAGTATTCTTATATAAAGAAGTAATAGGTTTACTTGATTTTTCAAAGGGTACAATGATAGGATTATTTTTACTTATTCCTGCTTTTGTTTCATTTGCTTTTGATACATTGAGTAAAGATTTTACTACTTCAGATAATAATAAGAAGTTTAAAATCGAGGATAATAAAACACGAGATATTATTTTAGGTATATTTGTATATTTAATTATTATATTCATTGTTTTAATTAATGGTTCATTTATTTATTATGCTTTTATTGATAATGTTGTTTTAGATAAGAGTTTAACTTTAAAACATTTTAATTATGTTATAGATAATGGAGTAATTAAATATATATTAAATTCGGTTATTATTGCAATTGGTGTATCGGTAGTAGGTAGTTTCTTAGCATATTTTTGTGCCTATATTACTGCGAGAGGTAATGAAAAAAAGAATAAGATTATTCATATTTTGGCAATATCTTCTCTTGCAATACCGGGAATTGTTTTAGGATTATCTTATATAGTAAGTTTTAAGAATACTTTTTTGTATAATACATATTTAATACTTATTATAGTAAATATTGTACACTTTTTTGCTTCTCCTTATTTAATGGCATATAATGCTTTAAAGAAGGTAAATCCCAATTATGAAGATGTTGCGAAGACATTAAATATAAGTAAGTTTAAAATTATTAAAGATGTAATTGTGCCTATTACTAAACCTACAATTAGAGAAATGATAGCATACTTTTTTGTAAATGCTACTGTTACTATATCTGCAGTTACTTTCTTATTTAATACAAAGACTATGCCTTTATCGCTACTCATTAATAATTATGAAGGTAGTTTTATGTTAGGTGAAGCGGCAATAATATCATTGATATTACTAATTATAAATGTTATAATAAAGACATATGTGTATTTGATTAATCGTAGAGATTATAGAAGGAGAGAAAAAAATGAAGTTAACGTATAATGAATTTGAGGTATTAACTACTATTGAAAGAAGTGATAAGAAATTATCTCAAAGGGAAATTGCAAATTATACTAATTTGTCACTAGGAACAGTAAATAAAATAATTAGTGAATTGGAAAATAAAGATTTAATAGATAGTAATGGAGTGATTACTAAAAAAGGATTAGAAGAGTTAGAACCATATAGGGTTAAAAGGGCAATATTCTTAGCAGCAGGGTTTGGATCTAGATTAGTACCAATTACATTAAATACTCCAAAACCGCTTGTTAGAGTAAATGGAAAAAAAATAATTGAAACATTACTTGATGCAGTTGTAGATGCTGAAATACCTGAGATAATAATAGTAACTGGGTATTTAAATGAACAATTTGAAATATTATCTAAGAAATATCCTTATATTAAATTTGTCGTAAATGATAAATATAACGAAGCGAATAATATTTCTTCAGCATATTTAGTTAAAGACAAATTTGAAAATGCTTATGTATTAGAGTCAGATTTATACTTATATAATTCTAGATTAATAAGAAAATATGAATATTATTCTAATTTTTTAGGATTTAGTGTTGATAGGACAGATGACTGGTGTTTTGAAGTAAAAGGTAATGTAATAACTAAAGAAAAGATTGGTGGATATAATTGCTATCAAATGTGTGGAATTAGTTATTATGATGATGTTGATGGTAAAAAAATAAGAAATGATCTCGAAGAAGTATATAACATGCCTGGTGGTAAAGAAAAATATTGGGAACAAGTTATGCTTGATGTAAAAAAAGATGATTATAAAATACATGTAAGAGAATGTAAAAAGGGAGATATTATTGAAATAGATACTTTTAATGAGTTAAAGGCTATTGATAAGAGTTATTGTGTATAAGGAGGAAAAAATGAAATTAATTTTAATTGGAGATGTTCATGGAAATTCTGTTGCTTTAAATTCTTGTATTGCTGATGCTTTAGAACAAATGATAGAGAGCAATGAAAAAGATTTTGGGTTTGTTTTTTTAGGAGATTATGTAACTGACTTTCCGATGTCACAAGAAGTAGTAAACACAATGAGAAAATTAAGCGAAAGGAATTTATTTTATGCTATTACAGGTAATAGAGAACAAGGAATGGTAAGAAGTTATTATAATAGTAATGGAAATGTTGATTGGGATATTAATTCTACGATGGGTGATCCACTTGTATGTATGAAAAATTTATCTTATGATAATTTAAAATATTTAGCAACATTGCCAGATACGTTAGATATAGATTTACCTAACGCACCTAAATTATATTTATGCCATAGAATGCCTTTATCTAAAGAACAACTTGCTCATATTAAGGAAAATAATATTAAGTATGTTTTGGTTGCAGATACTCATCAAACAAATGAACAAATTTTAGATGATAATATTACATTAATTAATCCTGGGTCAGTTGGACTTAGTGATGAAGATTTAGGTAATGGTACTGGTACATACACTATTCTTACTTTGAATAATAATAAGTGGGATAGTGAAAATAGAACATTTAATTATGATACTGAATTAGCAAGACATAAATTAAGAAAATATAAAGAATTATATACTTCTTGTAAAAATTGGGGAGTATTATTGGAATGTAGTATGGATTATGGATTTAATGCTTGTTTACTATACGTTTTGGAAGCATTTAGGTTGCAAACGGAAAAAATAAATGCCAAAAAAGAAAATAGAAATGTTAATTATGAACCTTTAGATAATTATATTGAGATATTTTCTATGGATAATTCAACTAATTGTGATATATATGGTAATGCCATTAAAAGAAGTTATCTAGATAACGAAGAAGATTGTTGTGTAATTAAATCTGATGATGAGTTTTTTGATAAAAATGGATTATTTTCTTTAAGAAGCAGTGATGTAGATGAGGAAGTATGGAATTATGCTTTAAGAAATGTTACTGAATATTATACATCTTATCTTAAAAATAATGAAATAATAGTAAATGCTAAAACACATTTTAAATAAGAATATTACATATTTAAATAATATTCTTTTTTTGTTGTAAAATTATTGTTAAATAATTTACATATTTATTAAAATTTGTTAAAATGATATTTAGGAGTGATAGTGATGAAAAGTTTTATAAAGAAAATAGTAAATAATTTTTTTAAACTATTTAAAATAAAAGAAAATAAAATAGTTTTTGAGTCTGGTAGAAATTTAGTTGATGGTAATTGTAAAGCAGTATATGATTATATGGTAGAGAATAATTATAATAATTATAAATTAGTGTGGTTAGTTAAGAAAGGTACAGATGTTAGCGGTTTAAGAAAGAATGATTATGTTTATTATAAAACGTTTAAAGCATTATATCATTTATCTACTGCTAAGTATTGGATAAGAAGTCAAAGTATTGGTAGTATTTTGGATAAAAGAAAAAGTCAAGTATATATTCAGTTATTTCATGGTAATGGTGTTATGAAAAAAATGGGTTATGATGTTGATAATGTAGATATTAAAGATAGAAAAGAAGTTGAACATGTTAAAGAATGGGATTATTATATTGCTAACGATAGTCATGATAGAGATGTAATAATATCTAGTACTGGATATAAAGGAAAGATAGAGGTTCTTGGTATGGCAGCAGTTGATAATGTAATTAAGCATTATAAAGATAAAGATTTTAAAAGAAAAGTTAAAGATGAACTAGGTATAGTAGATGCAAATAAAAAAGTAATATTATATGCTCCAACATTTAGAGATTTCGATTTTGATAAAGATATTATTGATGTACCGATAGAGTCATTATCTAAATTAAAAGATTATGTTGTTGTAGTTAGGTTGCATCCACTTGTTAGAGAAAAAATAAATAGAAAAATGTTTGACTATCCTAATATAATTAATGGATGTAATTATCCTGATTGTAGTGATATACTTGCAATAACAGATATTCTTATATCAGATTATTCTTCAATTATTTATGAATATATGCCACTTAATCTACCTATTATTTTTTATCCGTATGATTATGATAAATATGTGGATCTTCGTGGAGGATTTAGTGTAGATTATCTTAATGAATTGCCTGGTAAGATAGTATATAATGAAGATGAATTATTAGATACAATTGTAAATATTAATGAAGTAACGAAGGAATATAAAACTAAAAGAGAGAAATTTACAAAGAAATATAATTATTTAGCGGATGGTAAGGCTGCGGAAAGATTTGTTAAAAAATTAGAGGAAGGTTATTTTAAGTAGGTGAAAAGTATGATACCAAAGAAAATTCATTACGTTTGGGTTGGTGGAAAGAAGAAGCCAAAAGATATAGAAAGATGTATAAAGTCGTGGAAGAAAAATCTAAAGGATTATGAAATAATTGAATGGAATGAAAGTAATTTTGATATAAATTCTCATCCTTTTACAAAAGGTGCTTATGAAAGTAAGAAGTGGGCATATGTTAGTGATTATATTAGAATGTATGCTTTATATAATGAAGGTGGAATTTATTTGGATACTGATAATTTAGTATTAGAAAGTTTGGATAAATTTTTGGATAATAAGGCGTTCGTGGGATTTGAAAACAAAGATTATCCATATACTGCGGCATTTGGCTGTGAAAAACACCATCCTTTAGTAAAAAAGGTGTTAGATTATTATGAGGGTAGGGAGTTTGAGTTTGATTCAAACGATCAAATGAAAGCAGTTAATACTAAAATAGTGTCTCAAATACTTATTGATGATTTTGGATGTGTTGTTAATAATAAAGAACAAATACTAAAAGAAGATATACATGTATATCCTGATTATGTACTATGTAATCCATCTATAAATTCATCAGTAATTCATATTTTTACTGGTACTTGGATGGAGGGTGCAAAGCCACTTGCTAGAAAAATTAATAAATTTATTAAACTTAGACTTACTACTAAAAAAAGAGCGGGTTTATATAGAAAGTTTATAAATAAAATTTAGTTAACTTGAGGTGATTATATGACAAGAACTGAAAACTCTACTAAAAATATGTATACTGGATTGATATATCAGGTATTGGTTTTAGTATTTCGTTTTGTTACAAGAACAATATTTATTCAATGTTTAGGCAAGGAATATTTGGGAATTAATGGGTTATTTTCTAATATTTTAACGCTTTTATCTTTGGCGGATTTAGGAATAAGTGGAGCATTAGTATATGCTCTTTATGAACCTATTGCTAAAAATGATATAAAAAGACAACAAATAATTATTAAATATTTAAAAAACTTTTATCTTTGTGTTGGTGGTTTTATAATGCTTATTGGAATAGTGTTATTACCATTTATAAAGACAATTATTAAAGATGATGTTAATTTTGTTAATCTTTATATAGTATTTTTCATATATATATTTCAAACTGCTTCGGCATATTTGTTTTTTCCTTCCAAAACAGAGTTTTTGTGTGCAAATCAAAAGAGATATATATATAATAATATAGCAAATATATTTGTAGTACTTAGTAATGCTGCTCAAATTATTGTTTTATTATTATTTAAGAACTTTTATTTGTATTTAATTACTATTATTATATTTAATATACTTCAATATACTATGATTGCAGTAAAAACTAATAAGATGTATCCATTTATTAAAGAGAAATGCAATGAAAAACTAACTCTTGAAGAGAAGAAAGAAATGTTAAAAGATTGTGGTTCACTTATGATTTATAGAATTAATTATGTTGTTTTGACTGCAACAGATAATATAATTATTTCTAAGTATTTGGGCCTTGCAGTAGTAGGGTTATATTCTAACTATGTACTTATTACTAATTCTATTGTTAATGTTTTATCTACTTTGTTTGATTCTATTACTGCATCAATTGGTAATTTACATGCTTCAAAAGATAAAGAAAAAGATTATTTTATATTTAATTTAACTAATTTTTTGACATCTTGTTTATTTGGCATTTTTGCAGTAGGAGTTTGTGTTTTAGCAAATCCTTTTATAGAACTATGGTTAGGTAAAGATTATTTATTGTCTACTTTATTTGTGGTTATTATTTCTATTAATCTTTATGTTGAGGGAATTAGAAAGTTTTTATCTACTTATAGAACTACGTATGGTCTTTTTAGACAAGCAAAATTTATGCCACTTTTAGGTATGATAGTCAATATAGTTGTATCTATTATATTAGTTAAGCGAATAGGGATTTTTGGAGTACTTCTTGGAACACTCATATCTAACTTAATATCTTTTATGTGGTACGATCCTTATATTATATATAAAAATGTATTTAAAGCGAGTGTAATAAGATATTATGTTAAAAATATATTATACTTATTATTCTTTGTAGTTATGGCTATTATTTGTAAATATATATGTTCATTTATAAATGTTGGTGGTATTCTTGGATTTATAATTAATGGATTAATTTGTGTACTGTTACCACTTATAATTATGGTTATAATATATTATAATACTGACTATGGTAAATATTTTAGGGAGTATTTGGGTAATTTTATTAAGAAAGGCAGGGGTAAAAATGTCTAAAGTATCAATATTAATGCCTACATATAATGATAGTAAATATATTGTAAATGCTCTTGATTCTATTATGAAACAGACATATAAAGATTATGAAATACTTATATGTAATGATGGATCAATTGATGATACAGAAAGTGTTATATTAGATTATAAAAAGAAAAATGATAAGGATAATAGGATACGTTATTATTATCAAGATAATGCTGATCAATTAAATGCTATTATTACTTTAATTCCTCATATTACTGGTGATTATATTTATATATTACATTCAGATGATATGTTATATGATAAAGATACTATTAAAAAGATGGTTACATATATGGATAATAACCATAGAGTGGATGCAATTTTCGCAGATGTTATGCTTATGGATAAAGATAATAAAGTTACTGGATGTAGTAAAGTATGTGATTATAAATATAATAAAGATCATGATATTATTGCATTACAATTACTATGGTTAGGAAGAAATTTATATGTAGATATGGCATTTCATAGAAAAGAAAGTTTCTTAAAAAATGTGTATAATAATTATTTGTTATGGAATGGTCCTTTTTGGTTAAATGTTGATGAATATAATACTTTAAGTTATAGAAAGGTTAATTTTCCTTTCTTTAAGTATAGAATTGGTGATAATAATTATATGAATAGTGAAGGTTCTAAACTTAATGTTATAAATGGAGAAATAAGAGTTGTTACTAGATTACTAAATAATTGTTATATACCATGTTATAAATTACAATATATTGTTTATAGATTGTTTAATAAATTAAAAATTGGTAAGTATTATAGAGTATTATATAAAAATAAGGAGACTAAAGATAAATATAAGATTGTTAAATTTGTATTAAATAAGAGATTTAATGATGTTGAAATTAGTAATAATATGTTTTTGAATTCTTTATTATTATTTTATAAAAATTATAAAAATAGAAGTATTTACGTTAAATTAGATAAAGATGATATTATATATTATGGCAAAGATATGAGATTATTTAATAAGAAAATTGTTAATAATAGTATTGAAGATTTATATAGTAATATAATGCTTGAAATGCAAGAAGGATTTGATGAAATAATAATTGATGATAAAAAAGATTATGATAAAGTGATAGATATAACTAAATTTTTGTGTATTTATCCTTATGTTAAAATAGTTATAGGAGAGGAAAAACATGAAGAAAGTGCTTAATAAAGATATTTTGAAAAAGTTTCTTATTATATTTGTTTTGTTACAACCAATATTAGATACATATATTTTGTTCGAACAAAAAGCTATAGATATATTTAAGATGTCTCCTTCTACAATTATTAGACTTATTTTTGTGCTTGTAATTGCAATATATTCACTTTTTGTTTTAGATTTAAAAAAAGAATGGAAACATTATTTGGGATATGTAATAGTAGTTGTTTTATATAGTATATTTCATTTATATTCAGTATCTAATTTTAAGACGCTTATTCCTGATAATTTAAATTATTCTAATTTTGGTGAAATATTTTATTTGATAAGACTTCTTATACCTGTTTTTTTAACTATTGTTTTTTCGAAAATAGATTTTAATAAAAAAGAAATTAGAAACATATTTTGTATATTATTTTTTATGATTAGTGGTACTATTGTTATAACTAATTTATTAAAAATTTCTATGGGTTCTTATGTAACTGAAAAAATAAAATTTAATATAATAGAGTGGTTTACGAAAAATGTTCATGATACATATTCTTTTTATGATACTGCTTCAAGAGGTTTCTTTTCTTTTGCAAATATGATTAGTTCTGTTCTTTTTGGATTTTGTTGTATATTGTTTTATAGGTTATATAAAGAGTGTAATTTAAAAAATATAATATTCCTTATAATTCAAATGTGTGCAATGTTTATGCTTGGTACTAAGATTGCTACTTTTGGATATCTTTTATCACTTATTGCTATGTTTTTGGTGTATACATTTTTCTGTTTAAAAAAAGAAATGAATTTTAAATTAAACAATTTAGTTATTAGTATATTACTTATTAGTTTATGGTTTTGCATATATCCTTTTTCACCTTGTAAGAATAGAAGTGGTATTGATGTAGATAATGCTATAAAAAATGAAAATAATTCTGGCAATATTGTTGAAAAGCCTAACGATTACTTTGAAACTAATGAAGAAAAGGAATCTTATATAAAAGAATACTTATATAATAATTATAAAAACTTTTCTATAAAAGAAGATTATATACTAAAATATTATCCATATCAATATGATTATATGTATTGGTATGATATGTTAAATGAATCATATTTGATTAAAACTGATAATAGACTTCTTACTATTAGTATTTTAAATAGAATGAAAGAAATTGATGATAGAAAACTAATGGATGATTTATTTGGCGTGTCTTACTCTAGAATGAGTAATATGGTTGTTCTTGAGAAAGATTTTGTTAGTCAATATTACTCTTTAGGTATACTTGGAGTTATATTGTTTATTGGTCCATTTGTAATTTTACCTACTATATGTTTTGGTAGAATAGTTAAATATAGAGATTTAAGTTTTTATAATACTTCTATGATTGTTGGTTTATTTTCTTCGTTAGTAGGAGCATATTTTTGCGGTAATACACTTGATAATTTGACTTTTTCAATTATGTATTCGTTCTTTCTTGGTATTTTAATTAATGATACATATAAAAAAAATGAAAAAAAAATTAATAATAATAAGATATCAATATATGCACTTCATTTAGGATATGGTGGAGTGGAAAAGTATATATCTTCATTATGTAAAATGTTAGAAGATAATTATGAAATAGAAGTTATTTCTACTTATAAAGTATTAGATAAGCCTGCTTTTGACTTCAGTGATAAGGTGAAAATTACATATTTAATAGATGATAAGCCTAATAAGGATGAGTTTAAAATTGCTTTAAAAAGTAAAAATATTATAGGGGTTATTAAAGAAGGATTTAAGGCCGTTAGATTATTATATTTAAGGAAAGAAAGAAATATTAATTCTATTAAAAGTAATGATAGTAAGTATATTATTACTACTAGAATATTACATAATAAATTAGTTAGTATATATTCAGGAGATGATGTAGTTAAAATTGCTACTGAACATAATTATCATAACGATAACAAAAAATATATTAATGATTTGGTTAATTCTATAAAGAACTTTGATTATTTTGTGGTTGTATCAATTACATTAATGGATTTTTATAAAGATAAGATAGGTAATACTAAATGTTTATATATTCCTAATGTTATAGATGAAATGCCTATTAGAAGTTCTAGTTTAAAAAGTAATAATTTAGTTAATGTAGGAAGAATAGAAAAGGAAAAGGACCAAGAATCTTTGATTGAAGTATTTAAATTAGTTAAAGAAAAAGTAAGTGATGCTAAACTATATATCATTGGTGATGGTTCTTTAAAGGAAAATTTAGAAAAGAAAGTAAAAGAATTTAATTTAGATGATAGTGTAATATTTACTGGATTTTTAAATAAAGATGAAATAGAAGAATACTTAGTTAATTCTAAATTATTTGTACTTACTTCTTTAACTGAATCTTTTGGACTTGTCTTAATTGAAGCGATGAGTTATAAAGTTCCTTGTATAGCATTTGATACATCAAGTGGTGCAAAAAATTTACTTAAAGATGGAAATGGTATATTGATTAAAGATAGAGATAATAATAAGATGGCAGAAGAAATAGTTAAATTATTAAATGATGATAATAAATTAAAAAAAGTATCTAATAAAGGGTATAATTCATGTAAAAGATATTTACTTGCTAATGTAAAAAAAGAATGGTTGGAATTATTAAAGAAATAAAAGAAAGGAATTATTATGAGTAATAAAAAGAATAAAAAAGAATTAGAAAGAATTAAGAATAAGCATAATAATAACAAATTAAATAATTCTAAAGAAAATGTTGAAAAGATATCAAATGAAGATAATGTTATTAAGAAGGAAAATGTTGCAATAGAAGATAATATTAAACTTCAGGATAAAGAAGAAGATAATACTTTAGATAATGATATAAATGTTAAAAATGTATCTAATAAAGTAAAAAATAAAAAGAAGATAACTAGAATAATATTAATGGTATTACTTAGTGTTTTACTTAGTCTTCTTACTATAACTTTAATATATTATATAGATATGGAAAACAAAGAAAAAGAGAGATTAGAAAATATAAGAAGACAAAATGAAGAAATTAGACTTTATATTGAAGAAGTTAATAGTCATTATAATAGCATTGTTAAGACTAATAAGGATGCAGAAATTTATGATGATGAAGGTAATGTTATTGGTATTATTTATGAAAGTGTAGAATTAGAACTTGAGGAAATAGAAATAGATAAAGATACTAAGTATTTTAAAATAAGTAAAATTGATGGTTATATAAAGTATCAGGATGTAGAAAAAATAGAAAATAAAACTATATATGATGATAGATATAAGAATTATATTGTTTTTAATTTAAATATAGTTACTAATGATATTACTTCATTTTATGATGAAGAATTAAATAAAATATATACTCTTAATAAGAGCTTTGATTTACCTATAATTATTAAAGATACTGATAAATATGGAGTAGAATTTAATGATAGATTATTATATGTTAAAACAGATGATGTAAAAGAGGTTAAGTATAATTATAATACTGATAGGAATAATGCTTCAGGAGTAGGAGTATTTAACTATCATGCGTTTTATGATGAAAAAAATTATGAGGAGAAAAAAGCATGTAATACGATGATATGTCATTCTAAGAAACAATTTAAGACACATCTAGATTATTTTAAAGAACATAATATTTTAACTTTAAAAGCACACGAATTAGAAGATTATATTGATGGCAAAATAAGACTTCCTAAGAGTATATTAATTACTATAGATGATGGACCTAAGACTAAGCATGCTGTAGATATGCTTACAGAATATAAAATGTTTGCAACAATATTTTTAGTAACTAATTGGTATGATGAAAAAGCATATTATAAAACTGAATATATAGAACTTCATTCACATGGACATGATTTGCATAAACAGGGAATATGTCCTGGCGGACAGGGTGGAGGAATAAAGTGTTTGCCAAGAGATGTTTTACTAGAGGATTTAAGAGAGAGCAGTATGGAACTTGGAGGAAGTAAATATTTTTGTTATCCATTTTACGAGTATAATAATTATTCAATTAGTGTTTTGAAGGAAGCGGGATATACAATGGCTTTTGCTGGAGAGTATGGTGATATGCTTACTAAGGTTGGAAGAAATAAATATACAATACCTAGATTTGTTATAACTATTTATACAACACTTAATGATATTGATAATTATTTAAATCAAATTAGAGTTTAAGTAGATGATACTTACTCTTTTTCTTTTATAATTTATCTTTATTATATGGACTTTTATGAGATATTTTGTTAAAATTGTAATAGGAGGTATATTATGTTAGAACTGTTTGAGAAAATGTATAAAAAGGACGAAAAAGAATTTAATAAAATTATATATAATAATTTAGATAATAATAAGAAAATGTTTATAGTTACTGCAAATCCTGAAACTTTAATGATGAGTGAAAAAGATAAAGAACTAAATAATTTATTAAATGATAAAAATACTATATTAGTACCTGATGGAATTGGTGTAGTTAAAGCACTTAAGATACTTAATTATGATGTTAAAGAAAGAATTGCTGGTATAGATATATCAAATACTTTGTTAGAATATGGAAATAAACTTAAGAAATCAATTTATTTATTTGGTTCTAAACAAGATGTTATTGATTCTATGAAAGATGTAATAAATAATAAGTATAGTAATTTAGAGGTAGTTGGTAGTTCAAATGGTTATGTAAGTGATAGAGATGAAGTTTTTGATGAGATAAAAAAGTTAAAACCTGATATTATTTTAGTAGCGCTTGGTATACCTATGCAAGAAAAGTTAATATATAAGCATTTAAAAGATTTTGATAAGGGTATATTTGTGGGAGTAGGTGGAAGTTTTGATGTTATAAGTGGACATAAGAAAAGAGCTCCAAAGATATTTATTAAACTTAATTTAGAATGGTTATATAGAATTATGTGTGAACCTAAAAGACTTAAGAGATTTTATCAATCTAATGTTAAGTTTATATTTAAAGTAAAAAAAATGAAATAGAGGATGTATATGAAAAAGAGATTTAATCCAAAAAAAATTATTAATAAAATTATTGAAATAATTAAGGAAAATTGGCCTATTATTTTATTACTTTTAGCATCAGTAATATTACATATTCTTGCAATTAATGAACTAGGATTTAATTATACAATAAATAGTGATGATGCAAGTTATATTGAAAGCGGTATACAATTTATTAAAACTGGTAAAATTACTATGCATGGTGTTATATCTGCTCAAATAATGCCTGGTATGACATTTTTGATAGGATTATTTGTAATAATATTTGGTACTGGTAATGCTTTGATGATTGCCTTGAAAATATTTTGGATGTTTATGGGTATTAGTACAATATATGTTGTATATAAAACTATTAAATTATTTTCAAATAAGTATATTTCTGCAATTTCTGTAATTTTCTTTTTGGCAATTGATTATGTATGGATGAATAATATGATTCTTACTGAAACACCATATATATTGCTTTTCTCATTACTTGTTTATCATACTTTAAAACTTGCAGAGAAACCTAATAAAAAGGATTATGTTTTGATAGTTGTATATTATATTATGGCAGTATTTATAAGACCTAATATTGGTGTGTTTCCTATATTTTTGTTTATATATTTATTACTTAAAAAATATGACTTTAAATTACTTTTAAAACAATGCATTATTGCAGGTATAATACTTATATTATGTTTGACGCCATGGACTATTAGAAATTATAAGATATTTGGACACTTTATTCCTCTTACATATGGTGCAGGAAATCCACTTCTTCTTGGAACATATCAAGGTGTAGGATATCCTTTGGATGAAGAATTAGATTATGTTTCCAATGTGGATGATAAAATGCCAGAGGATATGAGATATTATTTAGAAAATAAAGAAGAAAAAGATTACATGACTAGATATTATTTATTGGAATATGATGGTATGAAAGCAAAATATCGTATGAATGAATGGTGGAAACGTGATAAAATATCTATGTTAAAATCTTATTTATACTTTAAACCTATAGCAAATTTTTATAGTTGTTTTTATTGGGATACTGTGCTTGGTATAAGTGAAAAGGTTATTATATTAACAAGAAGAATTGATATTATTTTATTTCTAATTAGTTCGTTAATTATTCTTTTTAATAAGAAAAAATTTAAGGAATGGTTATTTATAATTCTTGTATATGGTAGTCAAATAGCATTATATTCATATACTTTTGCTTTTAGTAGGTATGCTATTTCAATGTTCTTTTTAAGATATATTGTTATTGGTATAGGGATGAATATTTTATATCAAAATATAAAAAAGTGGAGGAAGAAAAATGAAAGTATTAATAATAATTCCTGCGTATAATGAAGAACTTAATATTAAAAGTGTAGTAAATAGAATTGTTAAATATAAGGACTCATCAAAATATAATATAGATTATGTAATAATAAATGATGGTAGCACAGATAATACTATGGAGATATGCAAGAAAAATGGCTATAATACAATAAATTTAATTCAAAATCTTGGTATTGGTGGTGCTGTACAAACAGGTTATAAATATGCTTTAGATAATAATTATGATGTTGCAATACAGTTTGATGGAGATGGACAGCATGATGAAAACTATATAGATTGTTTGGTTGATGAAATTAATAATGGTTATAATTTTGTTATAGGTTCTAGATTTGTGACTAATTTAAGTAAATTTAAATCTAGTAATGCTCGAAGACTTGGAATTAAAATATTATCTTTTTTGATAAGATTATGTACTGGTAAAAAAATATATGATCCTACGAGTGGTTTTAGAGCGTGTGATAAAGAAGTTGTTAAAATTTTTGCAAGTCATTATCCGACTGAATATCCTGAACCGGAATCTACTGCAAGTTTAATTAAAAATAATTATAAGGTTAGTGAAATACCTGTTGAAATGCATGAGAGAAAATATGGTACATCTTCGATTAAACCACTTAAAAGTATTTATTATATGTTTAGTGTTAGTCTATCCATAATAATATCTAGTATAACTAAAGAGGTGAGAAAATGAATATAACACTTAAGATATCAATAATTATTTTATTGTTATTTCAGTTGTTTTTAATAATTAATAGGGTTAAAAGAAAGAAAATGACTATAAAGTATGCATCTTTTTGGATATTTTTAGTAATACTTATGAGTATAGTTGTAATATTTCCTTCGATTATATTTAAGTTATCTAGTTTAGCAGGATTTGAAAAACCTTCTAATATGGTCTTTTTATTAGGATTTTTCTTCTTGTTTTATGTTTCATTTATTATTACTACTAGTATATCTGTACAAAATGAAAAAATAAAGAACTTAGTACAAGAAATATCTATATTAAAAGAGAGTGTTAAAAATGATGAAAAGAGGAAATAAAATGAAGTTAGTAATAATGTTTGCGTGTTATGTAATACTTGCTTCATCAGGTTTAATATTATTTAAACTTGGTAGTGCAAATAGTAATTTAACATTAAATATATTTGGTTTAAGTATTAATTATTCCATTAAAATGATATTTGGTTTATTATGTTATGGATTTAGTTTTATATTATGGATGTTAATTGTAAGTAAGATGAATTTAACTATTGCTATGCCACTTTCTGTTGCAATAGTAAATACTTTAGTGTTAATAGGTTCATGTGTGTTTTTAAAGGAAAAAATAACATTAATACAAGGAATAGGAATATTTATAATAATATTTGGGGTTAGTTTAATTAGTATAAAGAAATAATGGAGGTATGAAAATGATTAAAGTAATGACAATTTTTGGTACAAGGCCAGAAGCAATTAAGATGGCTCCTTTGGTTAAGGAGTTAGAAAGTAGAGAGAAAATAGAAAGTATTGTATGCGTAACTGCACAACATAGAGAGATGTTAGATCAAGTGTTAAATATTTTTAATATTGTTCCTGATTATGATTTAGATATTATGAAACAAGGACAAACACTTAGTGAGATTACTAGTAGAGTACTTATGGGGCTTGAGGATGTTATAAAAAAAGAAAACCCTAATATTATTTTAGTTCATGGAGATACTACTACTACTTTTGCTGGTGCACTTGCAGCATTCTATAATAAAATTGATATTGGACATGTTGAGGCAGGACTTAGAACATATGATAAGTATTCACCATTTCCTGAAGAAGCAAATAGAGTTATGGTAGATAGAATATGTGATATGTATTTTGCACCAACTGAGGTATCAAAAAATAATCTTCTTAAAGAAAATATAGATAGTAATAAGATATATGTTACTGGTAATACTGCGATTGATGCAATGAAATATACTGTGAGAAAAGACTATAATAATTCTATATTTGATTGGGTAGGTAATGATAAATTAATACTTCTTACTGCACATCGTAGAGAAAATCTTGGAGAACCTATGTATAATATATTTAGAGCAATAAAAAGATTAGTTAATGAAAATGATGGTATTAAAGTAGTATATCCAATACATAAGAATCCATTAGTTAGAAAAATTGCTAATGAGGTATTTAATGATAATGATAGAATAAAATTAATTGAACCTCTTGAAGTAGTAGATTTTCATAATTTTATAAATAAAAGTTACTTTATAATGACTGATTCTGGTGGTATACAAGAAGAAGCGCCATCTTTAGGAAAACCTGTATTAGTACTTCGTGATACTACTGAACGCCCTGAAGGAATAGATGCTGGTACTTTAAAACTAGTAGGTACTGACGAAGATGTTATATATAAAGAAGCAACTAAATTATTAAATGATAAGGATGAATATAGTAAAATGAGTAAAGCATCTAATCCTTATGGAGATGGGTTTGCAAGTAAATATACAGTAGATGCTATAATTAGTAAATATGGTAAATGATTATGAATATATTTGTTACTGGAGGAATTGGTTATATTGGTAGTCATACTGTGGTAGAGTTATTAAACAACGGTTATGAAGTTGTTGTAATAGATGATTTTTCTAACTCTAAAAAAGAAGTAATAGATAAAATAAATAAAATTACTAATAAAGATTTTAAGTTTTATTATGGTGATTTAGGAAACAGAGATTTAGTAGAAAAAATATTTAAGGAAAATAAAATAGATGCTGTAATACATTTTGCAGGATATAAAGCAGTTGGAGAATCAGTAGAAAAGCCACTTAAATATTATACTAATAACTTAGGTATTACACTTAATTTATGTAATTTAATGAATAAGTATAATGTTAAGAATTTAATATTTTCTTCTTCTGCAACAGTGTATGGTAAACCTAAGAAATTACCTATAAAGGAAGAAGATGATACTTTATATACGACTAGTTGTTATGCAGAATCTAAAAGAATGATAGAAAGAATCTTAAGTGATATATATAATGCTGATAATTTATGGAATATAGCTATTTTAAGATACTTTAATCCAATTGGAGCACACAAAAGTGGGTTAATTGGTGAAGATGATAAGGTTGCTAATAATCTTATGCCATACATTTTAAGGGTTGCCACTCATGAATATGATTATTTAAATATTTTTGGTAATGATTATGATACAGTTGATGGAACTGGTGTAAGAGATTATATACATGTTGTAGATCTTGCCAAAGGGCATATCAAGGCATTAGAATGGGTGCTAAAAAATAATGGACTTGATTACTTTAATTTAGGAACTGGTAAGGGTAGTAGTGTTTTAGAGTTAGTTAATGCTTTTATAAAATATAATGGTATTAATATTCCATACAAGTTTGTTCAAAGAAGAAATGGAGATATTGATTCATATTATGCTGATGTAGATAAAGCAAGGAATATATTAGGCTTTAATGCAGAATATGACATAAAAGATATGGTTATTGATTCATATAATTATGTAAGAAAGTTAAAAAAGTAAGACTTATATTTGTTTTATTTTTATAGGGGGTTTAAGTTTATGAATATATTTAATTATAATAAAGTTTTATATAAGGGAAATATAGATAGAGATTTTTATTTATTTGTGTTAAAGAAAGATATTAAGCTAATTAAATATTTATTTATTAATATATTTTATTATATAGTTTCTATGCTTATAAGTAGTAAGAGAGATATTTATGAAATAAATAAGTATAGATATATGAGTAAGTTAGATGATATAGATAAATTAGTTAAGGAATTTTACTTAAAGAATAAGAAAATAAATAATTATATAAGTGATAGTAAAGATATAATTATAGATAATGTATTAGAAATATTTATAGATAAAGAGATATCTAAAAATATAATAGGATATACTTTAGATGATAAATATAGAGTTAAGTTAGATTTATATAGAAAAAGAGTTAATGAAATAAGTAATAGTGATAAGTTATTTATAAGAAATAGATATATGTTAGAAAATATAAAGTCTAATAATACTTATATAGTTAGAAATAATATAGTTCATTATATAGGAAAAAGAAGAGTTAGAAATATTTTACTTAGAGATATTGGTATTGTTTTTGTATTATCTTTACTACTTACTATAATTAGTTTTTGTTTTACTTGTGCTAATTTAGATTTAGTGATATATGAAAGTTATTTTGAACCATTATTATTTATATTAAATTTCTTACCTATATTTATAGTTATGATTATACTTATGTTTTTATTTAAAAGAGTACATATATCATTTCTTATTACATCTGTATTTATTTTAGCACTTGGAATTGCTAATCAAACTAAAGTGTTATATAGAGATGATGTAGTTAATTTTGAGGATTTAACACTTTTAAAAGAAGCATCAATTATGAGTACAAGATATGATATAGTTATAAAAAAATATACTGTTCTTGCAATAATTTTAGTTATAGTTATATTTTTAATGCTTAGAAATCATGTTAAAAAATCAAATATTAAGTTAAGGAAACAAGTTATATTTATTATTTTATGTAGTGCTTTAATGATATTTGGATATAAACTTATTTATACTAATGAAAATGTATATAATAGCGTTGGTAATGTTTCTTTGATTAATAGATGGATGGATACTAGACAATCACAGATTAGGGGACTTATATATCCTTTCATTAATTCTATTAGTAAATATAAATATGAAGAACCTGATAATTATAATGAAGAGGTTGCTATAAAAAAATTAGAGAGTTATAAATATCAAAATATAGATAAAGATAAAAAAGTTAATATTATTGGTATTATGCTTGAAGCATATAATGATTTTTCTAAGTTTGATAATATTAGTTTTAATTATGATGTATATAAGAATTTACATGAAATAGAAGAAAATTCATTACATGGTAATTTGGTTACTAAGATTTTTGGTGGAGGTACTGTTAATACTGAGAGAAACTTTTTAACAGGATTTTATAATTTACCTAGTATAAGAAGTAAAACTAATTCGTATGCATGGTACTTTAAAGAACAAGGATATAATGTAAATGCATATCATCCAATATATGGATCATTTTATAATAGAATTACTGCATTTAATAATTTAGGATTTGATAACTATTATTATTATGAGAATACTTTTTCTTCGGTTAAAACAACTTTCTTAGAAGATAATGAATTTTTTGATTATATTATATCAGGATACGAAGATAACAAGAGTACTAATAAACCATATTTTAGTTTTGCAGTTACATATCAAAATCATGGACCATATAATAGTGAGAACTATTTAGATAAAGTATATTATATTGATGATTTAGGATATAGTGAAGAAACATATAATACTGTTAGTGAATATTTTTATGGTATTAGAAAAACTGATGAAGCAATAAAAAAATTAGTAGATTATTTTGATAATGAAGAAGAGGCAGTTATTGTAATATTCTTTGGAGATCATAACCCATATCTTGGTGAAAACGGATATGAAGAGTTAGGCATAAATTTAGATCGTAGTAGTGTAGAAGGATTTTTAAATTACTATGAAACTCCTTATGTAATACATGCGAATAATAGTGCTAAAGAAATGTTTAATAAATCTTTTGTAGGTAAAACTAGTGATATAAGTCCAATATTTTTAATGAATGAATTATTTGATTATATAGACTTAAAGGGTAATTCATATATGCAATATATGAGTGAATTAAAAAAGAATGTGGATGTTATATCAAATTATTTCTATAAAGAAAATGGGAGTTATGTATTAGTTAGTGATAGTAATTATAAGAATATTGTTAATACTTATTATGATATGAATTATTATTATGGAAATAATTATTTAGAAAGAAAATAGTAAAAAAATAGGAGTTATTGACCACTTTTATATGAATATACACCAAAAGTGGTCGATAACTTGACTTTTATAGATACTTATAGTATACTTTAATTGGTGAGGAAAATGGATAATATTTATAAGAGAGAGTTATATTTGAAGAAAATTAGAGGTTTTTATAATGATACAATGATTAAAGTTGTAACAGGTATTAGAAGATGTGGTAAGTCTTATTTACTTAAGTCAATAATACAAGAACTTAAAGATAATGGAGTATTAGATAAAGATATTATATATATTGAATTAGATAGTAAGGAATATAGAGATGTTGAAACTCCTTTAGAATTAGAAAAAGTTATTGATAGTAAAGTATGCGACAATGATTTTAAATATCTTTTTATTGATGAAGTACAAAATGTAAGTAATTTTGAACCTTTGATTAATTCTTATAGAGAAGAAGGGAATTATTCAATATTTTTAACGGGTTCTAATTCTTATTTGTTAAGTGGGGAATTAGTTACTAAACTAACTGGCAGACATATAGAAATAGAAATGTTACCATTAAATTTTTATGAATATGTGGATATGAAAAAATTTCTTGGTAAGGAAATAGATTCTAATATATATAGAGAATTTGAAGAGTTTATTAGAAACGGGGGATTTCCTGGTAGTTTAAAATATGATAACTATGAAGATAAGTTGTTATACACAAGAAATGTAATTCAACAAATCTTTGAACGTGATATTAAAAATCATAAAAAAATTAAAGATATTGCACTTTTTGAAACAATACAAAAGTTTGTTATAAATAATTTCGGCTCAGTTATATCTGTTGGTAGTATATTTGATTATTTAAAGAATGATAAAACAATTGAAGTTGACCGTAGAACAATAAAAAATTATATTGAATTATTAGAAAAAGCAAAAATAATATATCCATGTGAATTATTTGATTTAAAAAGTAAGAAGGTATTAAATGGAGAAAAAAAATATTATTTGGCAGATTTAAGCATTTATTATGCATTAAATACTGATAATAGGATTAATTATGGTCCTGTTTTAGAAAATGTTTTATATTCATATTTAAAAAGTAAGGGTTATAGTTTAAGTGTTGGAAGAATTGGCAATTTAGAATGTGATTTTATTGCGAGAAAAGGTACTGATGAATATTTTTATATACAAGTTACTAAAAATATTGATGATGTTAAAACTGAAACTAGAGAATATAGACCTTTTTATGAAATAAAAGAAATGTACCCAAGATATTTGTTTGTAGCGGATATGATATTTCAAAAGAATGTTAGTGGTATAAATAATGTAAATATTGTTGATTTTATTGCTAATAATGAAGATTTAAAGTAATTTATGTTACTTTTTTCTTTTTATATATATAAATAATTGAAAATATTATTTTTTTATTATATAATGTAGTTATGAATGAGGTGTAGTTATGACTATAGAAAATATATTAATAATAGTTGGAGTAACATTTTTGTTTACAGTATTATTTACTCCAATTGTTGGTAAAATTGCTTGTTTTGTTGGTGCAATGGATATACCTAATGCAAGAAAGGTACATACTAAGCCAATACCTAGACTTGGAGGACTTGGAATATATGCGGGATTCTTACTAGGGTATATGTTATTTGGTGAACAAACAGTTCAAATGAATGCAATACTAATTGGAAGTATAATAATTATTATTACAGGTATATTTGATGATATAAAACCTATACCTGCGAAATGGAAGTTTTTATTTCAAATTATTGCATCTTCAGTAATACCTCTTTATGGTGGAATATTACTTCAAGATATATCTGCTTTTGGTATATATATTAACTTTGGAATATTAGCATATCCTATTACTATTTTATTTATTACAGCAATTATTAATTGTATTAATTTAATTGATGGATTAGATGGATTATCAAGTGGTATTTGTTCAATATATTTTCTAACTATAGGAATTATTGCTATAATACTACATAATTCTACAGGGTTAGATGTAATACTTACTTTTATAATGCTTGGTAGTACGTTGGGATATTTATGGCATAATTTTTATCCAGCATCAATATTTATGGGAGACTCTGGAAGTATGTTTTTAGGTTATATAGTTGCAGTTATTGCACTTTTGGGATTTAAGAATATTACACTTACTTCAGTAATTGTACCACTTCTTTTACTTGCTATTCCTATTATGGATACACTTTTTGCAATAATAAGAAGAGTAGTTAATCATAAACCAATTGGAGAACCTGATAAAAACCATTTACATCATCAATTACTAAGATTAAAGTTTTCTCAAAGAAGAACAGTACTTATAATATATTTAGTAGATTTATTATTTGCATTTGCATCAATTATATATGCAGTAGGTAATAAAGTGTTTGGTACTAATATATATGGAATAATAATATATATAATACTTTTAGTACTTACTATAATACTTGTAGTTAAGACTAATATTATATGGAATCATGATAAGAAAAAAGAAGAATAGTTTTATGTTAAATATTAAACTATTCTTTTTCTATATATATTTTATCATTTGTTTTTATATTAAAGTAACAAGGGGGAGTTTCATATACTATATAGACATTCTTTTTAGGGAGTATTACTTTATTCTTAGGTAGATTCTTGTAGTAATAAAGAATAGTGTTATCTTTACTACATAATATAACATCAATACTTTCTTTCATAAAGAATGTATGAATACTATTACAATTCTTAAACATAAGAGAGTTATTTATATTTTTTTTGCCCATAAAACCTATTAGTCTTGTTAAAAAAGTGTTACATTCTGTTAAGGGAATTTTTTTGTTTTTATATACTAGATACATATTATCACCTAGCACAATTATACTAAAGATATTGAAATAAGTAAATATTTATGATATTATTAGTTTAGGAAAGTGGATGGTTGTTTATGAATAATAAGGGATTTACGTTAGTGGAACTTCTTGCAACGATTGCAATACTAGGACTTCTTGGAGTAGTTACTATGGTTAGTGTTACTGCATACTTTGATAAGAGTAGAGATAAGATGATAGAGATATTTAATGATAAGTTAGTAGATTATACAATGGATTATATATCTTTGAATGGTACGAAGGGGAAGATATTTAATAGTTATGGGTTGTATTATAAATGTTATACTGCGAATAATAATACTAAGTGTGATACTACTAATTTAGAATATAGTGATAGTTATAATATAAGTGTTATAGAAAGAGAAATAGTAGATAAAGATTTAGTTAATCCTGTTAGTAATGTTAGGTGTACTAATGATAATTTAAGTATTAGGGTATATAGAGATAGTGATTATGTATATTGTACTGTTATTAGTCCTAAAAATGATAGTTGTATAGATAGAGTGTTAACTAACTGTAATAATATATATAAGGTAAGTATAGATGGAGAATATAAGGATTTTACTAAGTAAAGGAGATATTTATGAAGAAGATAATTACTTTAAGCGTTATATTATTAATGCTTGATATTGTTATAAAGTTACTTGTTAGTAATTTAATTAATCTTAATAGTAGTATAGTTCTTATTAATAATTTTTTATCTTTAACTTATGTTAGAAATATTGGTGCGGCTTGGAGTATTTTAGAGGGTAAACAGATATTACTTATTATTATTAGTATGTTATTTTTAGTTACTTTTATATTTTATATAGGAAGAAGAGAATGTTATACTAAGTTAGAGATTATTAGTTATAGTATGATAATATCAGGGACACTAGGTAATATGATAGATAGAATTATATATGGATATGTAATTGATTATATAGATATATTAATACTAGGATATAATTTTCCTATATTTAATTTAGCAGATACTTGCATAGTTATAGGAATTATGTTATTATTGATACTTAAGAGGTGAGAAGTATGGAGTATTTATTAGAAGAAAATAACAGGTTAGATAAATATATAAGTGAAAAGTTAAATATTAGTAGGAGTAAGGTACAAAAGTTAGTTGATGATGGTAATATACTAGTTAATGGTAAGAATACTAAATCTTCTTATTTACTTAAATATGGGGATGTTATAGATACTAATTTAGAATTAGATAGAGAAATAGATATAGTAGGGGAAGATATAAAGTTAGATATACTATATGAAGATGATTATTTACTTGTAGTTAATAAGGAAAGTGGTATGGTAGTACATCCTGCGCCAGGACATTATACTAAGACTTTAGTTAATGCTTTGATATATCATTGTAATAATAATTTAAGTAGTGTAAATGGTAATATTAGACCTGGTATAGTTCATAGGATTGATGCAGATACTTCAGGAGTACTTGTTGTTGCTAAAAATGATATGGTACATGATAATCTTGCTAAACAAATAAAAGATAAGACTGTAAAAAGAGAGTATATTGCGTTAGTTAATGGTATTATAAATGAAGAGTCTGCTACTATAGATGCTCCAATTGGTAGAAGTGATACTGATAGGAAAAAGATGTGTGTTACGGCATTTAATTCTAAGGAAGCAATAACTAATATATATGTACTTGAAAGACTTAATAATGCTACACTTATAAAATGTGTTTTAAATACTGGTAGAACTCATCAAATAAGGGTACATTTAGATTATATAAATCATAGTGTTGTAAATGACCCGTTATATGGAAATAAGAAACTAATAGATAAGGATTTTGGACAGATGTTACATGCTAAAACTTTAGGATTTATTCATCCTGTTACAAAGGAATATATGGAGTTTACAAGTGAAGTTCCTAAAAGATTTAATGAAATAGTAGATATGTTTAGATAGATTATATGTAAAAAATATGCTATAATATATAGTTGTTAGAGGGGATAATTATGCAAGAATTTATTTTAAATGATGATGATTTATTTGTTATGAATTTAATACATTACTTTATTACGGAAAAAAATTATAGTCCTGTTATTATTCATGGTATAAAAGATGAAGTATGGTTAGAGAATATGGATAATGATTATAAGATTGTTAGGATTGTTTCACATCATATTCATAATGATGAACAACTTTCTTATGATAGATTTAAACTTAATCAAATAGTTAAAAAGTTAAAATTAAAGACTTTGTCATTTCATATGAATGTACTTAATATTTATGTAGATCTTGGTGATGATGTTAAATTATCTAGCAATGATTTATATATTAAGAATGAGAAGGGAATAAAGAATGATGCTTTAGTTAAGATATTTCCTGATATAGTAGAAAAGACTAGTCATGAAGAGGATGGTTTACGTTTATTTATGAAGATTACTGATGATATAAATGATACTAATGTTAAAAAGAATAAGATAGTAGATAAGATATTTAGTAAGAAGACTCCAATTGTTACTTATATGCTTATTTTAGTTAATGTAATTACATTTATTCTTACTTATATATATGGATATGATTATGTTATATATAAGTATGGTATGTTTGGTGGAGGATTAAAAAGTGGTGAATATTATAGATTAATTACTTCGATGTTTTTACATGGAGGAATAATACATTTATTTGCAAATATGTATAGTTTATATGTTATTGGTTCACAGGTAGAAAGTTTCTTTGGTAAAACAAAATATTTAATTATATATATGATTAGTGGTATATGTGGAGGGTTACTTTCTAGTATATTTAATATAAATTCTATATCCGTTGGTGCAAGTGGGGCATTATTTGGATTACTTGGTAGTATAATGTATTTTGGATATTATTATAGAACATATTTAGGTAATGTTATTAGAAGTCAAATATTACCTATAATAGTAATTAATTTAGCAATTGGATTTATGACTCCTGGAATAGATAATTTTGCTCATATAGGAGGACTTATCGGTGGTGTTATGTCTACAATGATGGTTGGAGTACCTGATAAGGAAAGTAAGCAAGATAAGATTAATGGATTAATTGTATTAACTATATTTGTGGTATTTATTATGTATTTGATATCTAAGATATAGAAGTTAATAATGATAAAAAATGAAGTACTTGGAAATTTGTATTATGCAAGTACTTTTAATTATACATAAAATGTAAATATCGTGTAAAATTATCTTAAATCTATTTACAAAAATACTTAATAATACTATAATAAAGTCATAGAAAGTGGCATGAAGTGGTAGAAAGTGGGGAGTAATTATGTTGATGGGAGAATACAGGCACAACTTAGATGATAAAAAAAGACTTACTATTCCTTCGAAATATAGGGAAGAGTTAGGAGATAAGTTTGTTGTTACTCGTGGACTTGATGGATGTTTATTTGTTTATTCTTTCACTGAATGGGATAAAATTGTAAATAAACTTAAGACCTTACCTTTTACTAAAAAAGATGCTAGAACACTTACAAGATTTCTTATGTCTGCTGCTTCTATATGTGAAATCGATAAACAAGGTAGAATCAATTTAGTAAACTCATTAATCAGCTATGCTGAAATAAAAAAAGAATGTGTAATCATTGGGGTTAATGATCGCTTAGAAATTTGGGCAAGCGAGAAATATGATAATTTACTTAATTCTTTAGGTGATTTATCTAATGTCGCAGAGAACTTATTTGATGGGGGAAATGTAGATGCATAAGAGTGTGCTTCTTAATGAAGCAATTAATAATTTAAATATCAAAGATGGTGGAGTTTATGTTGATGCTACTTTGGGATTCGGGGGGCATTCATCTAGAATATTAGAAAAGAATAAAAAGGGTATGTTATATTGTTTTGATCAGGATGATGAAGCGGTTAGTTATAGTAAAGAAAAATTATCTAAAATAGGTAATAACTTTGAAATAATTAAAAGTAACTTTGTCAATATGACTGATGAATTAAATAAAAGAGGTATAAAAAAAGTTGATGGTATACTTTTTGATCTTGGCGTTAGTAGTGTCCAATTAGATGAAGTGGAACGTGGATTTAGTTTTCATAATAACGCTAAACTTGATATGAGAATGGATCAAACACAAGAATTATCTGCATATACCGTAGTTAATACATATAGTTATAATGATCTTACTAGAATATTATTTAAGTATGGCGAAGAAAAATACTCTAAAAGTATTGCTAGAAATATAGTTAAATATAGAGAAAAAAAGAATATTGAAACAACATTAGAATTAGTTGATATAATTAAGCAAAGTATGCCAGAGAAAGCAAAAAGAGAAGGACATCCTGCAAGAAGAACTTTTCAAGCAATTAGAATTGAAGTAAATAAGGAACTTGATGTACTTGATAGTGCGCTTAATCAAGCAATTGATTTACTTAATGTTGAAGGAAGAATATGTGTAATTACTTTTCAGTCTTTAGAGGATAAAATAGTTAAATCTACTTTTAAGAAGTATAGTGAAGTAGATGATAAAATAAAGAAATTACCATTTATACCGGAAGAATATTTACCTAAATTAAAGGTAGTAGGAAAAAGTATTACTCCAAGTGAGGAAGAATTAAAAGAAAATAATAGAGCAAGAAGTTCTAGGCTTAGAGTGGCAGAGAAGATAAAAGAATAAAGGTGATATTAATGACTAAAGGAAAGAAGAAAAGGGTAAGTAAGATAGAAAGTTTTTTATATAAATCTATGATTACTTTAAGTGTATTTTTGATAATTGGTATTGTTATGGGTCAAGCTGCTCTTGCTAGAATTAATCTAGAAGTACAGAAACTAAATGAAAAGGTATCAAGTAAAAAAGATGAAAATATGAGTTTAGTCATGAAAATAAATGAGATGGCATCGTTAGAGAACATAGAAAATGTTTCTAGTGATATGGGACTTGCTTATAATAATGAAAATATTAAAACTGTTGAATAAAAGGAGATATATTTATGAAGAAAGAGATAAATACAAATAAAATATGCATAAATAAGTATTTGATTTGTTTTGTCTTTTTTTTACTTGTTGTTTTTATGGCAAGAGTATGTGATTTATGCTTAAACGATAGAAAAGTTAATGATACTACACTTAGTGCTTTTATTACTAAGAGAAATATAAAAAATGAAGTAATTGAACCTGTACGTGGAAGTATTTATGATGTTAATGGTAATATTTTAGCACAGGAAGTATCTAGTTATACTGTTATTGCATATTTAGATCCTAAAAGAAGTGAAGGAAGTAGTAAGATACTTCATGTTGAAGATAAGGAAGGTACTGCAAAGAAGTTAGCACCATATATAAATATGAGTGAAGAAGAGGTACTTAGGTTACTTTCTAAGGATAATTACCAGGTAGAATTAGGACCTGGTGGAAGAAATCTAAGTCAAATACAAATGGAGGAAATTAAAAACTTAGAATTACCAGGAATTGATTTTATAAAGTCTTCAAAAAGATATTATCCAAATGGTGATTTTGCTTCTTATGCTATTGGGTATACTGTAAAAAAAGATAGTGATGATGGAAAGATAACTGTTAAGGGAGAACTTGGTATTGAAGAATACTTTAATGATGAATTAACTGGTAAAGAAGGATTTAAAACATACGAGAAAGATAGAAATGGTTATAAGATTGCTAATGGTAGAGAGTATATCGAAGATGCTACTAATGGTGATGATATATATTTAACAATAGATAGCAATATACAACTTTTTATAGAAAAAGAACTTAGAAAGACACAAGAAGAAAGTGAAGCAGAATGGGTAGTTACTATTGTGGCAAATGCTAAGACTGGTGCAATACTAGGGTATGCTTCTACTCCAAGTTTTGATCCTAACATTAGAAATATTACTTCCTATTTGGATCCGGTAGTATCAAATCAATATGAACCTGGTTCTACTATGAAAATATTTAGTTATATGTGTGCAGTTGAAAGTGGTAAATATAATGGTAGTGACACTTTTATGTCTGGTAGTAAAACTTATACTTCACAAATTACTAATGAAGAGGTTACTATTAGCGATTGGAATAAGACTGGATGGGGAGAAATAAGTTATGATCAAGGTTTTGCATTGTCTTCAAATATTGGTGTTGCTAATTTATTAGAGAGTGTTATTAATAAGAAAGATTTAAAAGTTTGTTATGAAAAATATGGTTTTGGTAAGAAAACGAATATTACATTAAAAAGAGAATATGCTGGTAATATAGATTTTAATTATGATATTGAAGCAGTTACTGCAGGATATGGACAAGGTATTAATACTACTCCAATTCAACATATCAAAGCACTTACTATTTTAGCAAACAATGGTAATATGGTTAGTCCTTATTTGGTTAGTAAGATAGTAGATTCTAATACTAATAGTGTTAAGTATACTAATAAACTAGAAGTAGAAAAGAATGTTGTTAGTAGTGAGACAGTAGCAAAAATGAAAGAATTAATGCGCAGTGTTGTGCAACCTGATAGTAAAACTGCGACAGGATACTTATATTATATGGATGGATATGATTTAATTGGTAAAACTGGTACTGCTCAAATATATGATAATAGTAGTAATAAATATACTGATACTTATATATATTCTTTTTCAGGTTTATATCCTGGGGAAGATCCTGAAATTATAGTTTATACTGCGATAAAAAAACCTAAAGATAATAGAAATTATATTGCTTCGATGGTTAAAGAAATTATTGTTAATACTAGTAAATATTTAAATATTGAAAAAGAAAGTAGTACTACTTCAGTAAACATACTAGAAAGTTATATTGGTAAGAAAACAAGTGATGTTACAAGTAATTTAAATAGTAATGGTATTAAGTATATAGTTTTAGGTGATGGAGATAAGATAATTAATCAATATCCTAGTAGTGGTGTTTCTATTACTAAGACTGATAATGTTATTTTGCTTACTAATAAATATGATAAGACTATACCTGATATTACGGGAATGTCTTATAAGGAAGTTAAAGTTATTTTTGATTTATTAAATATTAGTTATACTTATGCGGGGTATGGATATTTGGATAGTTATGTAGTAAAAGAAGATGGTTCTTACGAACTTACATTTAAGCCTAAATTTTAGGTAGAGAGTTTTAAGTATAGTCCAAAATGAATAAAGAAAATTAGTGATATTTATGTTTAATAAAACTAAAAAAGAACTATTATGTTTGATATTAGTTTTAGAAAGTATTAGTTATATTATACTTTTAGTATATAAAAAGGAAAGTATTTAAGAGGTTTTATTATGAAAGAGAAAGATATTTTAAATAATAAAGGGTTTACTTTGATTGAATTACTTATTACTATAGTGATTCTTGTTATGCTTACGGTTCTTGCTACCCCAAATGTTATTAAGTTAGTAGAGAAGAATAATCGTGATAATTATAATAGTACTATAGATTCAGTGATTTCTTCTGCGAAGATTTATGCTAGTACTAATAAGTATAGTATGTTTGATGAAACTGATATCAATGGAAAGGTTATTAGTTGTAGTACTAGTGGGGTAAGTAGTTTAGAAAAGTTTGTTAGTATAAGTAACTTGGATATTAATGGTGATATAATTAATAGTTGTACAAAAAAAAACATTGATAAGGAAAAGTGTGGGGTAGTTGTAACTTATTCTTGTGATAAGAAAGTATTTAGTTACAAGGTTAGTTGTGGTAGTTATATGGAAGAGGGGAAGTATTTTAAGGTAGATAATAGTAATATTTATACTGATGAAGTTGGTAAGATAAGAGATGGGTATTACTGTGATGATTTGTTTTAGATTAGGAATACTTATAAGAAAATATTATGATATTGATTAGATGATTACTTAATAGTTTGATAGTTTGGTATAGTTGTTTACTAAAGAGTTAGCGATAAAAAAAATAATGATGTTATAGGATATTAAAATTAGTAAATAAAGGGCACTTTTTTATAAGGTGCTTTTTTGTTGTGAAAAGAATATAAGAAGATTATTTATTTGATACTTTTTTTGTAAATAGATAGATAAAGAGATAGTGATGATTTAAGATGGTATATATTATATGTATTTTTATTATTTTTTGTAAAGACATCTATATGAGACTAGAATATGAAAAAAATATAAATACTAAAAATTAAAAAAAGTTAAAGAAATTTTCAAATTTTTCGCTAAAATGATTTTTAATATGGAATATATATAGTGAAGGTTATTTTAGGAGGTGGTAATTTATGTTTATGATTAAAAGAAAGCATATTAGAGTTGTTGCTATAACTTTATTTGTTATGTTATTGGTTTTAATTGTGGTTAGAAAAATGCATTTAGAAAGTGTTAATGTTAAAAATAATGATTTTGAAGACAATGAAATATTTGATTTAATTAAGAATGATGATAGTAATAATAAGGATATGGTAGTGTTAAATGATGATAAGAATAATTTAGATAATGATTTTAAGAATGGCAATAGTAATGAAATAGATAGAATTATTATAGATATTAAGGGAGAGGTTGTGTATCCTGGGGTATATGAGATTGATAATAATACTAGAATAATTGATGCTATTAATATGGCGGGAGGTCTTACTCTTGATGCTGATACAAGCGGTATAAACTTGTCTAGTAAAATACGCGATGAAGATGTAATTATTATTTACTCTAATAATAAAGATAGTGAGTATTATAAAGATAAAAAGATTGATAATAAGAATGATAACTTTAGTGTTGAAGATGATGGTAATAATAAAAATAATGATAAAGATGAAATTGTTTTAATTGATATTAATACTGCTACAAGTGAAGAGTTATGTAGTTTACCTGGTATTGGAGAAGTTAAAGCAAAAAAAATAATTGAATATAGGAAGAAATCTAGGTTTAATACAATTGAAGATATTATGAATGTTAGTTCTATAGGAGAAAAATTATTTGAGAGTATTAAGGCATATATTAAAGTCTAAATATATATTTAAGATTATACTTGCTATTTCAATACTTTATATGATTATATATATAAATATGGATAAAAGTGTTAGCAAATATAGTTTAGATGATACTTATTTTGATGGGATAGTTAGTGGTATTAAATATGATGAAGATAAAACTGTTATAACAATTAAATGTGAAAAGGAAAAGTTAATTATATATTATAAGGATGCAATAGATATAGGTTATGGAGATACTATTTTGGTATACGGAAAGTTAAATGAATACAAAGATAATACGATATTTAATTTGTTTAATTATAAAAAATATTATAGATATAGAAAGATATATTATAGTGTTTATGCTAATAGTATTAATGTTACTAAGAAAAATACTAATGTTATAAATGATTTTAAGAATGCAATTATAAAAGAAATAAAAAATATAGATAAAAGTGGTAAATATATTCTTTCTTTTATGTTACAAGAAAAGTATATGATAGATAATGATGTTTTAAAGGTTTATCAAAGAAATGGTATAAGTCACTTGTTTAGTATATCTGGTATGCATATATCTTTGTTTAGTGGAGTTATTTATTATCTTGTAAAAAAGATTAGTTATAATAATTATTTTAATAGTATTTTAGTGGTTATTTTTTTACTTGTTTATCTTATTATGCTTGATTATCCTGTTAGTGCTATTAGAGCAATATTTTCATTTTCTTTAAATAGAATTAATAGGTTATTTAGATTTAATATAAAGAAACTTGATATTATGTTTTTGATTCTTAGTATTATGCTCATAATTAATCCTTACTATGTATTTTATACTTCTTTTATATTTTCTTATGTTATATCATTCTTTATAAGTTTGTTTAGTAAGGAGATAAGATCAAGTAAGCATAAGAAATTATATTTATCTTATATATGTTTTATTTCTAGTTTGCCACTTGTTATTTATAATTATTATTCATTTAATGTAGTTAGTATTCTTTTGAATGTTATTTATGTACCGTTAGTTAGTTTCATTATATTTCCTTTTGTGATTCTTTGTCTTATATTTCCGATACTAGATAATGTTTTATATATGTTTATTATGTTACTTGAAAAATCTAATTTGTTTATCAATGATTATTTGGGTGAAGTTATTAATATTAGTGTTTTAAAGCCAAGTATATATTTTATTATTATTTATTATATTATTTTAATTTTATATAAGAAGTATAAGAAGTTAATATGGGGACTTATTTTTAGTGTTATTTTAGTTAAATATAGTTATTTATTTGATAATAGATTAAGTGTAGTTTATTTTGATGTTGGGCAAGGTGATAGTACTTTTATAACATATAAGAATGAATCTATTTTAATTGATACAGGTAGTGATAGTTATTTAGATATTCTTTTATATATGAAGAGTGTTGGAAGATATGTGTTAGATTATTTAATTATTAGTCATGGAGATAGTGATCACGCTGGGGGAGTGATAGATATATTAAATAATATTAAGGTTAATAATGTTATTATAAATAAAGGAAATTATAGTGATTTAGAAAAAGATATCATAAGATTATGCTATAAAAAGAGAATAAATATAAAAAATGATGTTGGGTATATAGATATTATAAATACAAGGATGTATTTTTTAGATACAGGGTTATATAATGATGAAAATGATAATTCTAATGTAATTTATTTTAATTATAACGGATATAAGTTTCTGTTTATGGGGGATGCTGGTACTAAAAAGGAAGAAGATTTATTAAATAAATATAATATAGGAGAAATAGATTTTTTAAAAGTAGGGCATCATGGTTCAAATACTAGTAGTAGTAAGTATTTTATTGATAGTATTAATCCTAAATATAGCATAATTAGTGTTGGCAAAAATAACAGATATGGGCATCCAAATAAAGAAGTATTGGACACTTTAAATGATTCGAAAATATATAGAACAGATCAAGATGGTAGTATTATGTTTAAAATTAAAAAAGATAAATTACAAATTGAGACTTGTAGTCCATAGAAAGGAGTAATATATGAATTATTATAATGAGATAAAAAACAAATTAATTGATAATGAAATATATTCAAAAGTAAAAGATTATTCAAAAGAAAGGCATACTCTTTTGACACATTATGAGGTAGGTAAATTATTACTAGAAGCTGGTAAAAAATATGGCGATGATATAATTGGTAAATATTCAAAAAAATTATCACTTGAAGTTGATAAAAAATACAACCCAAGAACTTTAAGAAGAATGAGACAATTATATCAATTTTTTGAAGAACAAAAATGGTCCCCATTGGGGACCAAATTATCAATTAGTCATATTAGACAATTATTTAGTTTAAATGATAATAATGAAATAAACTATTATGCTAATGAAATAGAAAAAAGGAACTTATCAAAAAGGCAATTAGAAAAAATTATTAAGCATAAAGAATATGAAAGATTACCTATTAAAACTAAAAATAAATTAATAGAGCAAGATGAATCTAATATAGTTGATTTTGTAAAAAATCCGATTTTAATCAAAAATAGCAATAAATATAATATTTTTTCAGAAAAGATATTGCAAAAACTAATTTTAGAAGACATAGAATACTTCTTAAATGAATTAGGAAGTAGTTTCACATTTATTAAAAGTGAGTATCCCATTAAGTTAGATGATAGATATAATTACATAGATTTACTATTATATAATATTAAGTATAAATGCTATGTTGTGGTGGAATTAAAAATAACTGAACTAAAGAAAGAACATACTGGCCAAATTATGACTTATATGAATTATATTGATAAAAATATAAAAACAATTGAAGAAAATGATACAGTTGGTATTATTATTTGTAAGCAAGATAATGAGTATGTAATTAAATATTGTTCTGATGATAGAATAATTGCTAGAGAATATGAATTGGTGTGATATAATACAGTATTAGAAATATTATAGAATGTTTAAAGATGAAAAATGGTCGCCACTGGCGACCAAATTATCTTGGAGTCATTATTCTGAATTATTATTTATTAAAGATGCAGTCCGTAGAAGGAAGAAGATATGAATTATTATAACGAGATTAAGAATAAGTTAATTGATAGTTGGTAAAAAAATAATAAAATAACTTTATTTAGATGAAACAATTTTATAATATGTTTAGCGATGAAAAAGTGTCGCCACTGGCGACACAATTGATATGTAAACATTATTAAACTAAATGTCCCTAATAGTATTGATGTATAGGGACGTTTAGTGTAAAATTAAATCAGGTGATGATTATGCTATATTTTCATAAAGAATTAAAAGAAAAATTTAAATCTGATTATCAAATTCAAAAACTTGTTAAAAACGGAGAACTTTTTAAATTAGATAATGGACTATATTCTGATGTTAAAGATGTTAGTTGTATTGGGATAATTGTGAAAAAATATCCTAAGTATGTTATCTATGGAGAGTCTGCTTTTTATTTTCATAATTTAACAAATTTTGTTCCTAAAAAGATAACTCTAGCAACAACTCAAAATGATAAAATTAGGGGAGAACTAGTTAAGCAAGTAAAATTTACTGATAAGTTATTTGGCTTAGGTATAACTAAAATTAAAATAAATAATGTTATGGTAAATATTTATGATAAAGAAAGAATGCTTATAGAACTTGTTAGAAGTAAAAATACTATGGGTTATGATATGTATAAAGAAATCATATCAAATTATAGAAGAATAGTGGGGGATATTGATATAGAAAAACTTGAAAAATATTTATCCTATTTTTCTCACGGGGATAAATTATTTGAAATGATACAAGATGAGGTGTTTTAATGAATGTAAATGAACTTGTTGATGGTTATTTGAAACAAGGTTATGATGAATTAGATGTGCAGGCAAAAGTTGGTCAAAATTTGATATTATATTCTATTATTAAAAGTAAGTATAAGCATTAGTGACTAACGTTTAATTGCATCAAATATATTTCAATTGCCTCACTTTGCGTTTAGTGATGCAATTAAAATATTAATTAATTTAATAAATACATTAAACATAAATGGGATAATAAAAGTCATATATATTCATACTTTACATATAATAAGGTATACGTCTAGTTAGGACGTTTACATAGATTAAAGAGGACTTTAGGAAAAAGTCTTCTTTTCAAATTGTGTAAAATGTAGTATACTTAATTTGGTTGGTGGTTAAAATGAATAATAGTTCAGAATTTAGAAATTTAGAGGAATTATATAATAGAATTAAACCTGCACTTTATTCTAAGAGAATGGAGCTTAAAAGGAATCACGTTTCTTATATTAAAGAAGAGGATATTTGGAATTATTTGAGTGAGAATGTTTGGCTTAAGAAAGAAGATTTGACTTTGTCTGAAATGGTTACAGATATTATGGATTTAAAAGAGAATGATATAAAGGGTTATGTTTTTGATATTCTTAAGAAGAGAGATATTGAGATAATTAAAGAGGAAGGAACATTATTATGAAAAAAAAGACAACATTGACTAAGAGTATTTTGTATCTTTTGAGTGCTTTTATTATTGGAGTACTTTTGATACTTACATTTGTTAAGAAAATTAATTATGGATTAGATTTAAAGGGTGGATTTGAAGTTCTTTATTTAGTTGAGAGTTTAGATGGAAGTGAACTTAAGGATTCGGATATTAAAGCTACTTATAAATCTATAAGAAATAGGATAGATACACTTGGTGTAAGTGAACCTGAAATTATTATTGAGGGAGATAAAATTAGGGTTAAACTTCCTGGTGTACAAAATGAAGATGAGGCTAGAGAAAGACTTACTACTCCAGCAGTTTTAACTTTTAGAAATACTTCTGATGAGGAAGTTATGTCATCAAGCGTACTTGCATCTCCTGGGGCTAGTTTGGATTATGATAGGCAAACTGGTAAACCAGTTGTTGCTCTTTCCATTAAAGATAAAGATACTTTTTATAGAGTTACTAAGAGTATAAGTGAAAGTGATGATAAACTTATTACAATATGGCTTGATTTTGAAGAAGGAGACTCTTATAAAACTGCTAAATGTGGGGAAAGTAGTACTAAATGTATAAGTGCAGCTACTGTTAAAGAAGGTTTTTCAAGTAATGTAGTTATTCAAGGCAATTTTACAGAAGAAGATGCAAATACTTTAGTTGATTTAATTAATTCTGGTAGTTTAAGAGCTAAGTTAACTGAGATAAGTACTAAGAGTGTTGATGCTTCATATGGAAGTAATACTCTTAATTTAATAGCTAAAGCTGGACTTATTACTTTACTTATTATTTCTGTTATTATGATTGTTAATTATAGATTATCAGGAGTAGTAAGCTTTGTAAGTTTAGTTTTATATGTTGGACTTGTATTTATGTTTTATACTTTGATAGATGGAGTACTTACATTAACTGGTATTGCAGCCCTTATCTTAGGTATTGGTATGGCTGTTGACTCAAGTATTATTACAATTGAGAAAATTAAAGAAGAAGTAAGTAATGGTAAGAGCTTAAAGAATGCTTATTTAGATGGTAATAAACGTAGTTTAGTGTCCTTAATTGATGCCAATTTGACTACTTTTATAGCTGCTTTAGTATTATTTATACTTGGAGAATCTAGTGTTAAAGGTTTTGCTACTATGCTTATTTTAACTATTATAGTTACTGGCATTAGTATGGTATTAATTAATAGATTTTTACTTTCTAATTTTATAAGTACAGATAAGTTTGATAATAATGAAAAGATACTTTTAGGTAAATGTAAGAAGGCTAAGGTTAGAGATAATTTAAAATATTCTAAATATAATATAGCTATTGTATCTATTATAATAATAGTCGGAATTATAGTAACATTTACTTCTGGGCTTAATTTTGGAGTAGACTTTAAAGGAGGAAGTGCAATTACTGTTAAAAGTGGTGAGACTATAGATAAAGATAAGATTTATGAGAAATTAGATAAATATACTATTACAGAAGAATCTAAGGTATCTGATAAAGAGTATTATATTAAAATAAGTGAATCACTAGGTAGTGATGAAATTAAAATAGTTAAGAAGAATTTTGAAGAATTAAAGTTAGATGCTGATATATCAAGTATAAGTAATTTAGTTAAGAGAGATTTAACTGTTAATGCAATAAAGTCACTATTATTTGCTGGACTTGCAATTCTTATTTATATAGCATTTAGATTTGCTGGTAATTATAGTATTAGTGGTATTTGCGCAATTCTTAGTGATGTTTTAGTAACTATATCATTGTTTGCAATATTTAAGATAGAGATTAACTTTATATTTGTAGCAGGTATTCTTACTATAATTGGTTATTCAATAAATAATACTATAATAGTGTTTGATATGATAAGAGATAAGATGAAGAGTATTAAAAATATTAATGAAGATAAGATTAGAGATGTTATTAATACTAGTACTAGCTTAACTTTAAAGAGAAATTTACTTGCTAGTTTAACAACTTTAATAGCAGTTATAATTTTACTTCTTATGAATACTAATGGAGTTAGAGAATTTAATTTAACAATATTATTTGGACTTACTTTTGGTACATTTAGTAGTCTATATATAGCACCTTATATTTTATATAGACTTGAAGTACATAAGTTTAAACATCCTAAAATTAAGAAAGATGTTTTAGATGATGAGCCACAAGAAAGGTTAATAAAAGGAATAAATGCATAATGGAAACTAAGGAAAAAGATTATGAAAAATTAATTACTATTTTGAAGTCATATATGGATGAAGATAGAATAAATATAGTAAATAAATATTATGAGAAAGCTATTATTATATATGATGGAATGAATAGATTATCAGGGGAAGAGTATATTTGTCATCCTTTGAGAGTTAGTATAATTCTTGCTGAACTTAAGATGGATGCTCTTACAATTGGGTGCGGTTTAATTCACGAAGCACTTACCTTAGAAAAGATGACTGAGGAAGAAGTTAAAAAAGAGTTTGGAGAAGAAGTGTTTAGTATTCTTTCTTCTATTACTAAAATAAGTAGACTTAAGAGGACTTTTAATAAAGATAATGATAAAGATAAGTATAGAAGAATAGTAGTAGGTCTTTCTGAGAATCCTATAACATTATTTATTAAACTTGCTGATAGACTTGATAATTTAAGAACTATAGATCCTTTAGATGAAGAACATATTAAAGAGGTTGTTTCTGAGACAGAAAATATTTTTATACCTATAGCGCATAGGCTTGGTATTAAAAGTATGAAGAGTGAACTTGAGGATATTTGTTTAAGACTTACTCATCCAGTAGAGTATAAAGAAATATTAGAGAAGATAAATGCTAGTAAAGAGGAACTTGAGAATTCTTTATATAAGATGAGAGATGAAATAATGGAAATACTTAATGAACACGAGATTAAGTATGAACTTACTTATAGAGTTAAGTCTGTTAGGGGTATTTATAATAAACTTGCTTCTGGTAGAAAGTGGGATCAAATATATGATTTACTTGGACTTAGAGTACTTCTTGAAAAAACTGAAGAGTGTTATTTGGTAGTTGGACTTATTCATTCTAAGTTTAGACCTATACCAAAGAGATTTAAAGATTTTATTGCTAATCCTAAAAATAATATGTATCAAAGTTTACATACTACAGTATTTGGGGTTGATGGTAAAGTATATGAAGTACAGATACGTACTTATGAGATGAATGAAATAGCAGAGCATGGGGTTGCTTCTCACTGGTCTTATAAGGAACATATTGATGGAAGTAAAACTAATGAACTTGAAACTAAGCTTGCTCAGTTTAGAACTTTGATTGAAGTAAATGATATAGAAGGGAATACCGATTTCTTTAAGAATTTTCAAAATAATATTAGTAAAGAATTTATATATATATTTACTCCTAAAGGGGATATTATAGAACTTCCTGATAAGTCTACTCCAGTTGATTTTGCTTATAAGATACATTCAGAGGTTGGTAATACTTTAATAGGTGCTTTAGTAAATGGGAAACAAGTTAGTTTAGATTATTTACTTCAAGATGGAGATATAGTTGAACTTAGAACACAAGCTGGGAAGAGTCCTTCTAAAGCTTGGCTTAAGTTTGTAAAGACTGAAAGTGCTAAGTCTAGAATTAAGAGTTATTTCTATAAGAAAGAGAAAGAAAAGAGTATACTTACTGGTAATGAGATAATTAAAGAAGAAATTAAGAAGAGAAAGTATAATGTAAATGAATTACTTACTAATGCTAATATAGAAAAATTATGTACTGAGTTGAAAGCAGATGATATGAATGATATTTGTTTAGGTATAGTTTCTTTAAAATATACTCCTCAAGCTGTAGTAAATAAACTTATTGAAATAGTTTATCCTAAGAAAGATGATACTATTGAAAAGCTTCTTGAGAATAAAAATGTACATACTAGTAATAATAGTGGTAATATTCTAATAGCGGGATATAGTGATATTCTTACTAATTTAGCTAATTGTTGTAAACCAGTTTATGGAGATGAAATAGTAGGATATATTACTAAAGGTAATGGTATAAGTGTACATAGAAAAGATTGTAAAGAGATAGAAAATGATACTGAAAGAATAATTGATGTTGCTTGGAATGATATGGGAGTAGAAAGATATACTGTTAGTATAAAAGTATATATAGATTCTTCTAATGATAATTTAGTAGATATAATTTCTTTAGCTACTAAGAGTGATGTTATTGTTTCTTCTATTAATAATAAAGGTAGAAGTAAGAATGAAGAGATATATGAACTTGTATGTAAAGTAAAGAATAAAGAGTTTTTAGATAAGTTTATGAATGATTTATCTAATATGAAATTTATAAGTAGGGTGGAGAGATAATGAGAGTAATCTTACAAAGAAGTAAATATAGTAAAGTTACTATTGATGGAAAAGTTAATGGTGAAATAGATAATGGGTTTGTTTTACTTAGTGGGTTTAAGCCTGGAGATAATGAACTTATAGTAGATAAGATGATAGATAAGATAGTAAATTTAAGAGTTTTTGAAGATGAGAATGAGAAGATGAATTTAAGTTTACTTGATACTAATGGTAGTATATTAAATATTAGTCAGTTTACTTTATATGCTGATACTAAAAAGGGAAGAAGGCCTTCTTTTATAAATGCAATGGCTCCTAGTGAAGCTGAAGTTTTATATGAATATATGAATAAAAAATTAAGTGAAATAGTGCATACTGAAACAGGTATATTTGGGGCTGATATGAAAGTAGAAATATATAATGATGGGCCTGTTACAATAGTTTTAGATTCAGATGAATTATTTTAATAAATAGATACTTTTGATTTAAGTTTCAAAAGTATTTTTTTATGTAAAAATATTAAAAAGTAAGTAATCATTTCTTGACTTTAAAGGTGCCCTGTATTAAAATTAATATAGGATTAAAATAAGGATGTGGAAATTATGCGCAAATTTCTTAGAACTAAGAGGGGATTATTAATTGCTGTGTGTGTTTTATTTACTTCAGTACTAGGGCTTTCTTATGCTACATTTATAGTAAATAATGGAAGTTATAAAGCAACAGAGTTATTGATTTCTAAATTAAATTATGGAATAACTATAGTAGAAGATGGTAGTACTGGAAGTACTATTAATAATAATAGTGTAACTATACCTAGTGGTAAAACTGGTTATTATGTAGTAACTATTACAAGTATAAATTCTATAAATACTAAATATAGTTTAGGTTATAAAACTACTAGTAATGCTACTGTACAATATACAGATAGAACTGCTTGGGAAGCTAGTGGAGATATTAAAGGTTATGATGAAAATACTTATTCTAAGAAAGTTAGAATTGTTATAGATAATAGTGGTAATTCTAGTTCTGCTACTGTAAGTTTTGCTGCATTTGGGGGATATACTTATAGAACTATTGCTGAAATTAATTTAACTGATGGATATAAAACAGTAACTGGACCTTTTACAGAACTTGCGTTTAGTAAAACTAATAAATTAATTGATGTAGTTGAAGGAGATACTAGTTGTACTACTAGTGATACTACTAATTGTTTATATGGTGGTGGTAATTTAAAAAACTATGTACAATTTCCTGAAGATGAAGATAAAACTAAAAATATATGGAGAATAGTAGGTTCTTATGATATAAATGGTTCCTATGTAACTAAATTAATAAGTGAAACACTAATTAGTACTACTGCTAGTACTTATGTAGCTGATTTAACAACATTTTATAATACTTTAACTGGTATAGATGCTTATATTGAAGAAACTAATTACTTTAATTGTTATTCTACTAGTTGTACAGCAAATACTAATTTTACTAATATTGGTTTATTAACTGATTATGAATTTAATGAAATAGGTGGGGTAAATACTTATTTAAATAGAAAAATGCCATTTATAGTAAATTCTGAAGAAGGATTAAAAGAAGTAACTACTAGTGGATATAATGAAACAGTAAGTGCTAGTACTAATGCAAGAGCTGTAATATATTTAAAAAATAAAACTCACGTTATTAATTCTGGAACAGAGACTGATCCTTATATCTTATCTCCAGAAACTGATGTAGCGATTATAGGTTATACAGTTAATGGTAAAGCAACTAGTGATAAATTTGAAGATTTATTAAAAACTAATTTAGTAAATACAATAACTTGTGATAAAGGTACAACTGCTGTGTGGGATAATGAAACATCTAGTATTAAATTATCTAACATAAAAGCACCTGATTATTGTACTATAGATTTTAAGAATGGATTTACTGTTACATTAACAGCTGGTTCAACTGGTACAGTAAGTGCTCCAGTAAGTCAAATGGTAGGTTATAACGGAACTGTTACATTTACTGTAACATCTAATAATGAATATACAACTTTATCTAAAAACACTTGTGGTGGAACACTTAGTGGAAATACTTATACTATAAGTAATATAAAAGAAAATAAAACTTGTGAAATTGAATTCGGAGTTGTTGCTCAGCCAATATATGATGTGTTATTAAAAGACAATCCAACAATAAGTACAAGAACTGATTTTAGTACACCGTTTACAACGAATACAGCAAATACTCTTTATAAAGCAACTGAAAATGGAACTGATGTATATTATTTTGCTGGACAAGATACAGAAAGTACACCAGTAAATAACTGGGTAAAATTTGGAAAATATCAAACGGATAAAGTTGTCTATAGAGGTTATTATTCTGCAACAA
>OIYG01000314.1_pt1 | contig 50609 bp, 39 predicted proteins | sample 1587861 | NCBI WGS metagenome assembly OIYG01 (sample SAMN03283272) | human gut metagenome | biome: human-associated habitat; material: feces | host: Homo sapiens | place: Peru | collected 2012
ATGCACATACAGTTTTGGTATATGACTTAGGTGGTGGTACATTCGATGTATCTATTCTAGATATTGCAGATGGTACATTTGAAGTATTAAGTACTGCTGGTGATACACATCTAGGTGGCGATGATTTCGATAACGTAATCATTGACTGGTTAAATGATAACTTCAAGAAAGAACACGGCGTTGATTTGAAAAATGACCGTATGATTCTTCAACGTTTAAAGGACGCTGCTGAAAAAGCTAAGAAAGATTTATCAGGAATGGTAGAAACAGAAATTTCACTTCCATTCATTTGCCCAGATCCAAATGGTGCTGGTGCATTGAACCTTGAAACTAAATTAACAAGAGCTGAATTCGACAAGATGACTAAGTTCTTAGTTGATAAGACAATGGGTCCTGTAAGACAAGCATTAAGCGATGCTAAATTAAGTGCTCGTGATATTGACCACGTATTATTAGTTGGTGGTAGTACACGTATTCCAGCTGTTCAAGAAGCAGTTAAGAGAGAATTAGGTCAAGAGCCAAATAAAGGTATCAACCCTGATGAATGTGTAGCTGTAGGTGCAGCTATTCAAGGTGCTGTTATTAATGGTGATGCTGCAGGTGCTGGTGCAGATGTATTGTTACTAGACGTTACACCTTTAAGTTTAGGTATTGAAACATTAGGTGGTGTTATGACTGTATTGATTCCACGTAATACAACAATTCCTACAAGTAAGTCACAAATCTTCTCAACTGCTGCTGATAACCAACCAGCTGTTGATATCCATGTATTACAAGGTGAAAGACCAATGGCTAACGACAATAAGACTCTTGGTAACTTCCAATTAACTGGTATCGCACCAGCAAGACGTGGAGTTCCACAAATTGAAGTAAAGTTTGATATCGATGTTAATGGTATCGTTCATGTATCAGCTACTGATAAGGCTACTAACAAGTCTCAAGATATTACAATTTCTAATCCTAATGGTTTAAGTGATGAAGAAATCGATAGAATGGTAAAAGAGGCTGAGGATAACAAGGATGCTGATGAAAAGCGTAAGGAGGAGATTGAATTAAAGAATAGAGCTGAAGGATTCATTGCTCAAATCGATCAAACTCTAGAGGCTGAAAATCCAAATGTTACTGAGGATCAAAAGAAGCAAGTTAAGCAGTTAAGAGATGAACTTCAAAAGGCTGTTGATGAAAATGACTATGCTACTTTAAAGACTAAGTTAGATGAACTTGAAAAGGCAGCTCAAGCTATGTCTGAGGCTATGTACCAACAAGCTCAAGCACAAGGTCAACAAGGTCCAAGCAGTGATCCTGTAGATGATGTAGTAGATGCAGACTTTACAAAGAAAGACTAATATTATAAAGAAGGAAGCAATTCCTTCTTTGAACATACAAGGAAGGTGATATAAATATGGCAAAAAGAGATTATTATGAGGTACTAGGTGTTTCTAAGGGTGCTAGTGCCGATGAAATAAAAAAAGCTTATCGTAAATTAGCCAAAAAGTATCATCCTGATGTAAATAAGGCTAAGGATGCTGAAGAGAAGTTTAAGGAAATAAATGAGGCCTACGAAGTACTATCTGATGATCAAAAGAAGCAGATATATGATAACTATGGTTTTGATGGTCTTGAAGGTAATATGGGACAAGGTGGCTTCTCTAATTTCTCAGGAGGCTTTGACGATTTAGGTGATATTTTCTCTCAATTCATGGGAGGTATGGGCGGTTTTGGAGGCTTTAGTAGAGGAGCTTCTAGACAAAGTGGCCCAATTAAAGGCGAGAACAAATATGTTCAAATGTCTATTGAATTCTTAGAGGCAGTCAAGGGTGCTACCAAGACTATTAAAGTATCAGTAGATCGTAAGTGTCCTAAGTGTAATGGCACTGGTGCTAAGTCAGCTAGTGATATTAAGACGTGTCCTAGATGTAATGGTAGTGGCAAGGTTACAAGTGCTAAGCGAACACCATTTGGTATGATGCAGTCAGTTGTTGATTGTCCTGATTGTCATGGCAGTGGTAAGATTATTACTAATAAGTGTCCTGAATGTGGTGGTGCAGGTTATGAAACTAAGGTAGAAACCGTAGAGATTAAGATTCCAGCAGGTATTTCAACAGGTCAACAAGTAAGAGTTGCTGGCTATGGCGAAAGAGGCTATAACGGTGGTGATAATGGTGACTTGTATATTGAAATTATCGTTAAGTCACATGACTTCTTTGTAAGAGAGGGCAATGATATCTATGTTGAAGTTCCAATTTCGGCAGTTGATGCAACCCTTGGTACAACAATTGATGTGCCTACTTGTAATGGTGAATGTGAATTAAATATTCCAGCCGGTACTCAACCTGGTCAAAAGTTGCGTTTAAGGGGATATGGTGTTAAGTCACTTAGAACTAATGCGGTTGGTGATCAATACTGTGTGATTAAGGTTGTTATTCCTACTAAGTTAAATAGAGAGGAAAAGGAACTTTATACTAAGTTACAGGGTAAGTCTGGTAAGGAATCAGTGTTTGATAAGTTTAAGAAATCTTTTAAGTAAGGGCAATTCCTTACTTTAAAAATAAGGTGTATTAGCACTCTAGTAGTTGAAGTGCTAGAAAGGAGAATTATGGAATTAGAGAAGACGACTGAAAAGTTGCAAAAAATCTTAATTAAAGCTTTGAATATCTGTAAGGATTATCATAATCCAGAGATATGTGATGAGCATATGTTTAAGGCTTATCTTGATGATGATGATATTAGAAAGATTCTTATCGAATTAAAGTGTGATGTTAATGAACTGATTAATGTCACTAATAATTCTCTTAATAGTCTTCCTAGTAATGATTCTACAAATGATCCTTCCATTAGTAGATATTTATATGAAAGCTATAATGAGGCGTTAAAACTTTCGAAAGAAAAGGGCGATAAATACTTGGGTGCTTTGGATTTGTTCGCTGTTGAATTGTTTAATGATTCATCTTTCACTAAACTTTTAAGAAAGCATATTAAGTTTAATAAGAAGGAATTAATAGAAAAGATTAATAAAGAAAGGGGAACTACTATGGTCAATAATCAAAATGATGAAAACAACATCAATCCACTAGAGAAGTATGGTAGAAATCTAGTTATTGATGTCAAAGAAGGTAAGATTGATCCTGTCATCGGTAGAGATGAGGAAATAAGAAGAGTAATTGAAATATTGTCTCGTAAGACTAAGAATAATCCAGTTCTTATTGGTGAACCAGGTGTTGGTAAGACTGCGATTGTAGAAGGTTTGGCATGGCGTATCTTTAATGGCGATGTTCCTGCTTCTTTAAAGGATAAGGAACTATATGAACTAGACTTAGGTTCTTTGATTGCTGGTGCTAAATATCAAGGTGAATTTGAGGAAAGATTAAAGTCAGTTTTAAAGGCTGTTAAGGATAAGGATGGCCAAGTCATCATGTTTATTGATGAGATTCATAATCTTGTCGGTGCTGGTAAGAGCAGTGGTGCCATGGATGCTGCTAATTTGTTAAAGCCAATGTTAGCTCGTGGTGAGTTAAAGTGTATTGGTGCTACTACTTTTGATGAATATAGACAATATATTGAAAAGGATGCAGCACTAGAAAGACGTTTCCAAAAGGTTACTGTAGATGAACCGAGTGTTGAAGAGACTATATCAATTCTAAGAGGTCTAAAGGATAGATTTGAGGCTCACCATGGTGTAACTATTAAGGATGAGGCTATTATCGCTTCTGCTGTATTATCTAATCGTTATATTACAGATAGATTCCTTCCAGATAAGGCTATCGACTTGATTGATGAGGCTTGTGCTTCTACAAGAGTTGATATGGATTCTATGCCTACTGAGCTTTATGAGCTTGAGCATAAGAAGAAACAATTAGAGATTGAAGAAGTATCTTTAAAGAAGGAAAAAGATGATGAGAAGGCTATGAAGCGTTTAGCTGATCTTCAAGATGATTTGAAGGAAGTTAATGAAAAGTATAATACTTTGCATGCTAAGTGGTTGGATGAGAAGAAAGAATTAATTCAAAGTAAGACTTTAAGAGAAGACTTAGAGAAGGCAAAGCTAGAGTATACAAATGCTGAGCAGGCTGGTGATTATGCCAAGGCTTCAGAAATAAAATTTAGTACTATTCCAAGTCTTGAGGCTAAGATTAAGGCTTCTAAGGAAGCTAATAAAGATGGCAAGATGTTATCTGAAGTTGTTGATGAAGAGGCTATTGCCAAGGTTGTATCTAAGTGGACTCATATTGAGACTACAAAGTTATTAAAGACTGAAAGAGATAAGTTATTAAAGCTTGATGATATCTTAAAAGAAAGAGTTATGGGACAAGATGACGCCTTGAAGCTTGTTACCGATGCGATTTTGAGAAATAAGGCTAATATTGGTGATATCAATAGACCAATAGGTTCGTTCTTGTTCTTGGGTCCTACTGGCGTTGGTAAGACTGAGGTTGCTAAGGCATTAGCTGAACAATTGTTTGATGATGAAAACAAGATTGTTCGTATCGATATGTCTGAATATATGGAGAAGTTCTCAGTGTCTAGATTAATCGGTGCTCCTCCAGGCTACGTGGGTTATGAAGAGGGTGGTCAATTGACTGAGGCTGTTAGAAGAAAACCTTATTCAATTGTCTTATTAGATGAGATTGAGAAGGCCCATCCTGATGTATTTAATATTTTGTTACAAATATTAGATGATGGTCGTATTACTGATTCTAAGGGTGTTACAGTTGATTTTAAGAATACTGTAATAATTATGACTTCTAATTTGGGTTCTGAATTTGCGTTTGAACCAGATAAAGAGAAGAAAGCTAAAGAATATGATATGGCTATTAAGAATGCCTTTAAGCCTGAGTTTGTAAACCGTATTGATGAGATTATTATCTTTAATCCATTGAATGAATCAGTTATCAAGGATATCGCTAAGAAGTTTATCAATCAATTAGTTAATAGAATGAAGGATAATGATGTTGAATTATCCTTCTCTGATAAGGCTTTAGATAAGATTTCTAAGGAAGGCTTTGATCCAAACTTTGGTGCTAGACCTATGAAACGTCATATTCAAAGAGAAGTTGAATCTAAGTTGGCTAGATTTGTAATCGCTAATCCGGATTGTAAGAAGATCTTGGTTGATGTTGAAAATGATGATTATGTTATTAGAGATGTGGCTTAGCCATGTCTCTTTTTAAATGGTAAAATAATGTAAGAAAGATTAAGGATTAAAAGATGAGTTTACAATTAAAATTACCTATTGGATATGAAAATTTTGAAGAGTTACGTACTAATAATTTTTATTATGTAGATAAAACAAAATTTATAGAACAATTAATAGATAATATAAGCAAAGTAAACTTATTTACTCGTCCTCGTCGTTTTGGTAAGACTCTTAATATGAGTATGCTTAAGTATTTCTTTGATGTTGATACTAATCCTTCTTTATTTAATGGTTTATATATTTTTAGTAATAAAGAATTATGTACTAAGTATTTAGGCAAGTATCCTGTAATTTTTATTACTTTAAAAAATGTTGATGGATTAAGTTTTACAGAAGCAAAAGATAGGCTTATAAATGTAGTTAGTTATGAAGCTAAGCGTTTTTCTTATCTATTAGATGCTGATAATTTAACGATAGATGAAAAAAATAGTTACAAAGCTATTACAAATATGGTTAATGGTGCCTTTGTGATGGATGAAAAAATTTTATTAAGATCTTTAAAGACTTTGTCTGAATTGCTATGTAAATACCATAACCAAAGAACAGTAATTTTAATTGATGAATATGATGTACCTTTAGATAAAGCATATAATCATGGTTATTATAAAGAAATGGTTTCTTTAATAAGAGGCATGTTTGGTGACTCTTTAAAAACTAATGATGCATTAGAATTTGCAGTGTTAACAGGCTGTTTAAGAGTATCTAAAGAAAGTATTTTTACAGGTGTTAATAATTTTAAAACTCTTTCAATTACAGATTCTAGATTTGATGAAATGTTTGGCTTTACTGATGAAGAAGTTAAAGAAATGCTTAAATATTATAATCTAGAATGCAAGCTTGATGAATGTAAACAGTGGTATGATGGATATCGTTTTGGTAATACAAATGTCTATTGTCCGTGGGATGTTATTAACTATGTTGATAGAATCAAGGATGATATAAATGCTTTTCCTGAGAGTTATTGGATTAATACGAGTGGTAATGATTTAGTAAAAAGGTTCATTGATAAAGCTGATAAAACAACAAGAGATGAAATTGAAAGATTGATTGAAGGCCAAACAATTGAAAAGAAGATTCGTTTAGATTTAACTTACGATGAAATCGATAATAGTATAGATAATCTTTGGAGTGTTTTGTTTACAACGGGTTATTTAACTTTTAAGAATAGCAATATTGATGGAACTTATGAATTGATGATTCCTAATAGAGAAATTAAGGAAGTTTTTGTAGGTCAAATTCAAGATTGGTTTAAAGATAAAATATTCTCTAATACAAGCGATTTGGAGGCTTTTTGGAAGGCTTTTGAATATGGAGATACAAATAGTGTTGAGAATTATTTAAATAGACTATTGAGTAATTCTATTAGTGTTTTTGATAATAAAGAAAAGGAGAATTCTTATCATAATTTAATGATTGGCATTTTAGCCGGAAATGCAAATTGGCTTGTAAAATCTAATGTGGAAGCTGGTGAGGGGTTTGCAGATATCATTATTGAGACTGATGATCCAGATGCTGGTATTATTGTTGAGTTTAAATTTACAAAAAATATTAATGAAATGGAAGAATTATGTCTAAAGGCATTAAAACAAATTGATGATAAAAGATATTCTGACTATCTTTTAAATCAAGATAGAACTAAAGTTTTGTTGTATGGAATGTGTTTTTGTAAAAAAAGATGTAAGGTTATTAATAAAAAGTTAAATAATGTTTGAAAGAAAAATTAAAGGAACAATTAACAATTGGATAGAAAATGGTAAAGATGCTTTCTTATTAAGAGGAATTAGACAAGTTGGAAAGACTTATTTAATTCGCGAGTGTTTAAAGGAAAGCTCTTTTCCTTTTGTTGAGTTAAACTTTATTGAGCATCCTGAATTTATAGAATTATTTAATAATTCTATAAATACCAATGATTTTATTATGAGGTTAAGTCTTACAACTATAGAAAAGCTAGAGCCTTATAAAACTATCTTTTTTCTTGATGAAGTACAAGAATGCAAGGATATTATTACTAAGATTAAATTTTTAGTAGAAGATGGCCGTTATAAGTTTATTTTAAGTGGTTCTTTATTAGGCGTTGAAATTAATGATTTAAGATCAGCTCCTGTTGGATATATGAGTGTTCATGATATGTATCCTTTATGTTTTGAGGAATTTTCAAAGGCTTTAGGAATAAAACAAGATATTATAGATTTGCTTAAGGATTGTTTTGATAATAGGAAAGCAGTAGATGAATTTGTTCATAGGAAGATGATGGACTTATTTTACTTATATTTGATTATTGGTGGTATGCCAGAAGCTGTTGCAACTTATGTCGATGCTAATGATTTATCTAAGGTGAGTGATGTACATAAGAAGATTTTGGATTTATATAGAATCGATTTTACTAAGTATGAAAATAATTATAAGTTAAAGATTAGAGAAATCTTTGATTCGATGCCTGGTCAATTAAATCAAATGAATAAGCGTTTTAAATTTTCCAATATTAGTAAGAACGTTTCTTTTGATAGACTAGAAAATAGTTTCTTATGGTTAAAGGATGTTGGGGCAGCTATTCCTGTATATAACGTTAGTGAGCCTACAGTTCCTTTAGTTCCTTTAATAATAAGCGAGAATAGAAGTCTTTTTAAATTGTTCTATGGTGATGTAGGTTTGTTGACTTCAAATTATTCTAATGATGTTAAGATTACTATATTGAATAAGAATCCTAGCATTAATAATGGTGCTTTGTTTGAAAATGCTTGTGCGCAAGAATTATTGTGTAAGAACTTTAAACTTTATTATTTTAATAGTAAGAAACAAGGAGAACTTGATTTTGTGGTTGAATACAAGGGCAAAGTTCTTCCTATCGAAATAAAGTCTGGTAAAAGTTATAAAAAACATTATGCACTTAATAATGTATTAAGTAATGATGATTATATGATTGATGAAGGCTTTGTTTTCTATGATGATAACATTAATGTCAAGAATAATAAGGTTTATTTTCCAATTTATATGTTGATGTTTTTGGATAATACAATCTCTCAAAAATTTATTTATAAAATTGACTTATCAGGGCTATAAATTTGTCCATTGTGAAAATTTGTCAATTATCTTATAATTATTAAGGATTTATTCCACGATTAAAAAAGTAATAGGAGGAAAGTTATGGGAGAATTTAACTTTGCTTCCGTTTTATTTGGTGTTATTGGTCTATTCATTGGCGTTGTGATTATGTTCTTTGTGAACAAGTCACATTTAAATAAGGCTAAGGATGAGGCTAAGAAAGTCTTAGAAGAGGCTGCGCAACAAGCTAAGAACACTTTAAAACAAGCTGTTTTAGATAGCAAGACGCAAGCTTATGAATTGAAACTTCAAGCTGAGAAAGAAATTAAAGAAAGAAAATCAGAATTGCAAGATCAAGAAGCTAAGATCCTTAGAAGAGAGGATTCTCTAAATTTTCGTGATGAGAATTTGAATGCTAAGGAAAAGAGTCTTGATCAAAAGCTAAAGAAAGTTGATGACAAGACTGCCCAATTAAATAGAATGGAAGCTGAACTTCAATCAAGGATTGATGGTCAAATTGCGCTTTTGGAGCGTGTTTCTAACATGAGTCAGCAAGAGGCTCATGATGAACTAATGGAAGCTGTTGAAAAGAAGATGGAATCTGAGGTAGCTAGCTATATCCATGAACAAGAGGAAGAAGCAAAGCTTAGAGCTAAGGAAAAGGCTCGCCAAATTATTGCCACTGCTATTCAAAGATATTCTCAAGAAGAGAGTATTGATAGAACAGTTTCTGTAGTAGCATTACCAAATGAAGAAATGAAGGGTAGAATCATTGGAAGAGAAGGTAGAAACATTAGAGCTATTGAACAAGCTACTGGTGTTGATCTAATTATCGATGATACTCCTGAGGCTATTACAATTTCTTGTTTTGATCCAATTAGAAGAGAGACTGCAAGACTTGCTCTTGAATTCTTAATTAAAGATGGTCGTATTCAACCAGGTAGAATTGAGGATGTGGTTAATAAGGTTTCTAAGGAAATGGATGAAAACATCATGAAATATGGTGAAGAAGCTTGTTTCAAATTAAAGATTGGTAGAATGGACAAAGAATTAGTTAAGCTAATTGGTAGATTAAGATATAGATATTCTTATGGTCAAAATGGCTTAGAGCATTCTATGGAAGTTGCTGCTTTTGCAGGTATGATGGCTGCTGAACTTGGTTTAAATCAAAATCTTGCTAAAAGAGCTGGTTTATTACATGATATCGGTAAGGCTGTTGACTTTGAACAAGAAGGAACACACGTTGAGCTTGGTGCTAAATTAGCTAAGAAGTATGGTGAAAATGAAGTAGTTATAAATGCTATTGAAGCTCACCATGGCGATAAGGAACCTACAGGTATTATTTCTTATCTTGTTGCTGCTGCAGATACATTAAGTGCTGCTAGACCTGGCGCAAGATATGAGGGTATGGAAAACTATATTGAAAGACTTGAGAATCTTGAAAAGATTGCCAACGACTTTGATGGAGTTGATAAGGCATTTGCTATTCAAGCTGGTAGAGAAATCAGAGTTATGGTTTTACCTGATAAAGTAAATGATAGTAAGTGCACATTGCTTGCTAGAGAAATTAAGGATCGTATTGAAAATGAATTAACTTATCCTGGTCAAATTAAGGTTACAGTTATTCGTGAGATGCGTGCTAACGAAATTGCTAAATAATGAGGATTTTATTTTTAGGAGACATTGTTGGTAAAAGAGGTCGCGAAGTAATTCGCGACTTTTTGCCTTCATTGAAAGACAAATATCAACCTGATTTCATTATTGTTAATGGTGAAAATGCTGCTCATGGTAAGGGCCTAACTATAAAAATCTATAATGAATTCATGTCTTATGGTATTGATTGTATTACTATGGGTAATCATACTTTTTCTAAGAAAGAAATTATTGATCATTTAGATGAAATGAATAAGTTGGTTTGTCCTTATAACCATATCAGTAATCTAGGTAAGGGTTATCGTATCTTTAAATGTAAAGGCAAGAAAATTTGTGTTGTTAATTTATTGGGCTTGGTTATGCAAGAAGAATATGCAACTAATCCTTATAATGCGATGGATAAGATCTTAAAAGATACTTTATCTAAGAATATTGATTTATATATCGTTGATTATCATGCTGAAACAACAGCTGAAAAAAGAGTTTTCTTTGAATATTATAAGAATAAGATTAATGCTGTACTTGGTACTCATACTCATATTCAAACAGCTGATGAACAAATAATTGATGGAAAAGCTTTTATGACTGACGTAGGCATGTGTGGTCCTTTTGATTCTATTATTGGAAGAGACATAGATGAATGTATTAGAAAGCTTATCTTTAATGAACAAACTAGATTTACTGTATCTATGAGCAATCCTATACTAAATGGTGTATTCTTAGAATATAATGATGAAAACAATATGTGTACTAATATAGAAAGGATTCAAATAAGACCATGAAACAAACAAATAAAAAAGGATTTACTTTAGTTGAATTATTAATCGTAGTAGCAATTATTGCAGTACTTGTAGCTATTGCGATACCTGTGTTTACTAAACAATTACATAATGCAAGAGTAGCTACTGATTTAGCTAATATTCGAGCATACTATGCGGAAATTCAAGCTGATTATCAAGAAACCGGAAAAATCAATAATAAGGCTTTAGAATTTAATTTAAATCGAAATTTTAAAGAGTACAAGCATTTAGATGGTTCTGTTTCATCATTGAAAGCAGGTACATATGTAATACAGGTTGCTGGCGAAAATCTAGGTTATAGCATTGTATATACATGCAAAGATGGTGATCATACACAAGTTTTTACTAATGTGAATTAAAAATAAGTAAATATGTTTGGAAATAGTTATGTAACATTTATTATCATACTTATTTGTGTATTGAATTTTATTAGAGAATATCAATTACAAAGGTATGATAGCGAAGATGTAGCACTACAAAAATGTGGTGCTTTAATTAAGCCTTTATCTTCCAATAAAGAATTGTATAGATTACTTACTGCTGGGTTTGTACATATGAGTGTAGGACATTTATTAATGAATCTATACTGTATGTATAATTTAGGCTGTTATATTGAAATGTTGTTAGGACACGGAATGTTCCTTGTACTAATATTAGGTTCAATTATAGTGGGGAATATATGTGCTTTATTTATTGGGAATGATATAAGTATTAGTGCTGGTTTATCTGGTGGTATATATGGTTTATTAGCATTTGAATTAAAACTTATATTGATGCTAGGAGGTATTTCTGCAGTACTAGGTAATAGATCTTTAATGGTAACTATACTTATTAACTTATCATTTAATTTCATGCCTGGTGTTGGTTGGAAAGCTCATTTAGGTGGATTTATATTTGGCTTGTTGTTTTCGACAATATTCTTTATGATTTAAGAGTAAAATTTTTAAATATATAAAAATATATAGGTGGTTCATTGTGAATCATCTTTTAATTTCAACACTATATTTTCTTAATAATTTTCTAGTAATAGCTAATTCTTTTGAACTAAAAACTTACCCATAATAACTACTTCATTAACAACCTTTAATGTTATATTTATAAATGAATTTAAAATATACTTTAGAAGAAATCTTATCTAATTCAATATAGAAAGCTTAAGATTATAAAATATGAATTTGATTAAATTTCTTATTATGTAAACTAGTTTATATCTAAATACATTGTTTTAAGCCATGATATATAAAAAGTGGTTAAAGATTATGAATGAATCTCTAACCACTCAATTACAGAATTAATAGCTTTTTATTTTGTTTTAATTATTGTTCGAAACTAACAGTATTAGAACCATCTGTTCCTATAGTGATTTTTATTTTATAACTAGTACCTTTAGTTAACCCTGCGTTTTTAAGATCTTTATCACCAATTTTAGCATCATCACCTAATTTATCAAAATTTCCATTACTTGTGATTTTAACAGCCTTATCAGATGTAACTGTTGTGCCATCAGCTTCCAACGATTTGATAGAAGTTTCTGCATATAATGCTCTTAAATTCGCTGCATCTGTAGCTTGTCTAGCTTTTTCTAATTGAGATGTGAATACAGGGATTGCAATAGCAACTAATACAGCAATGATAGCAACAACGATTAGTAATTCAGCTAATGTAAAACCTTTTTTGTTTGTTTTGTTCATTTCTAATTTTTCTCCTTTTCGAGTATTACCCTCTACAATTATTATTCTATAAAAAAATATAAAAATCAATGATAAATATAACTATTTGTATATTGTCGTATGTTAAAATATTACATAGTAGGAGAGATACTACTGTTTTTAGTTATGATTAAGAAGAATAAGGGTTTTACATTAACAGAAACATTATTAACTATAACTATCTTAGTTATCCTTTTTGCGTTGGCTGTGCCTGGTGTTTTTAGTATTAGGAAGAATCTAAGACAAATGGAATTAGATGATAAGGCGGAGATTATATATATAGCTGTACAAAATAGATTGAGTGAATTATATACAAGTGGTTTAAGTAATTACTATGATCCATTTGTTAATGGTTCTAGTATAAAGCATTTAGGAAAGACACCAGGAGATTATGATGCTAGTGTAAGTGGTGATACTATGAATGATAATAGTATTTATTATTTTACTAGTAATGATGTAGCTAGTTTGAATAAGTTGTTAGGTGATAATACTATAGATCCATCTTTAACTGGTCAATTTGTTGTTGAATATATGCCTTATGCAAAGTACGAAACTGGGGAAACACCTCAATTAACTGTTCCTTTTGTTTATGCTGTTTATTATACAGAGGCAAAGGATACCAATGATGAGAACTGTGCTAATAACTATAGTAGCTCTGGTCAATACTTAAATTTATTGCGTTTAAAACAAAATCGTTTAAAAGATGGGGCACGTATTGGTTATTACGGAGGCAGTACACCAGGTTCTGGTAGTATTACTAAGATTTCTTCTATTAATGATGTTACTATTTATTCAAATGAAGAGATTAATAGAGCTGTTGTAAAAGGAAGAATTGGTATTGGTGTTGATGAAAAAAAGAGTACTTTTGAATTTGTTTTTAAGGATCAACATGGTCATTCTTCTATGTATGTTTATGATGTTGGTATTAAGAAACTTTATCAAGTAGATAGTGTTGGTAAGAAGACTTTAGCAAGAACTGATGTTACAAATGCTGTTGTTATTGGTAGTAACTATACTTTTAATTTTGTTTTAGATGATTTATCTAAAAATAATACAAGATTTAAGAATATTTTTCCTGAATTAAATGCTGGAGACGATATTACTTTAACAGCTTATATTAAAAGTGATGAAGGCACTGTTATTAATGATACTAGATCTACTGTTGGTAATAGTATTTATGCTTATGTAAAATCTGAAGATAAGAATAAATATGTTGGTTATGAAAAAAATACCGCATATATTTCTAATGGTCGTCATTTAAGAAACTTAGATAGTGATAGCAATGTAATAGATGATTACTCAAAGGCATTATTATTAAATGATATTGATTTTAGTGAAAATGGTGATTTCTATAAAAAATATATCGATTCTTATATTGATAATTATATAGATGTTAATGTCGTTACTGGAAGCGGTAATGTTTATGCTAAAAGTGTTCCTGTGTTTAAGGGAATTCTTAATGATAATTTAAATACTTTGGATGGAAATAATTTTACTATTAAGGAATTAGCTTCAAGAAGTGCTTTATTTAGTGCTGTAAATAAGAATTTAATTATTTCTAATCTTACTCTTACAGGTGAGAAAGTATATGGAAACGATGTTGCAGGTGGTTTAATTAATACTATCAACAATAGTTCTAATGTTACTATCAAGAATTGTAAGATTTATTTGGTTAGTGGTTCAGATATACCTACATCTATTGATTCTAATGATCATTTAGAAGCTTTAAGATGGATATATGCTAAGACTTCTGGTGGCTTTGTAGGATTAAATAATGGTAGTTTGAAGATTGAATCGTCATTTGTAGCTACTAATATTGGCTTAAGTACTTCTGAAGCAATAACTGGTGGCTTGGTAGGATTGAATAATGGCAATTTAACTATCGATAAATCATATACTGATTGTTATTTATATGGTAATAATGTCGGTGGCCTAATCGGAAACAATGAAGGTATAGTTGATATTAGTAATACATATACTGCTGGTTTTATTGGTACTGATGGAAATCAAAATGCTCATTTAGCTGGTTTTGTACCAAGTAAAGTTAGAAATATTTCTAATTCTTATACTGTTATTTTTAAAGGACAATTAGATTCAAATAGAAATATAGGTAGTTTTTATGGTATTGATTTGAATAGTTCTTTTAGTGACTTGTCCAAGTATTATGCTACCGTAGGAAGTTATGATAATTTATCTAATGTATTTTATTCAAAAGAAGGTAGTACCACTGAGTATACTAAGGGAAGTCCATATAATGAAAAATCATCCGATTTAGGTGATGCTTTTGATTTTGTTGGAAAATCTAATCCATATAAACTAATGGGTATTTCTTTAACTTCTTATAATAATCACAAATTGAAGGGCATGGATCATTATGGTGACTGGGGAGCTACTTTTGCTCGTGGTTCTTTAGTATATTATGAACAATATAGTGATAAATCTTATGGTTTTGATGGTGGTAATGTAGATTTATCATTAACTTCAGACATGGAAATCATTGGTGATGGTTATGGCGTTGTTTTTAAGAAAGAAGATTATAATGCTAGCGGCTCATTTAAAGTAGATGGAAGTGTAATAAATTTCTCTGATCCTTCAAAATTCGAAGTTATTAAAAATGGTATTGCTTATGTTATTTATCCATTAAGCAGAGATAAGGTTAATCCTGATAATGCAATTAATGGATTCTATCAAAAGTGCGAAATAGTTGATGAAGGTGGAACAGAGGCAGATAAGAAAACTTTCTATTTTAATCCTCATTTTGCGCGTAGTGTAATTGAAAGCGAAAACAAACCATCGATGTCAACAATCGTATGTATTAGATCTCCTCGTCATTTGAATAATTTGTCTGAATTCTATAGCGATTACAATTTAGGTGATAAGGTTGTATATAATCAAGAAAGAAAAATGGATTTTGTTTCTTATAATTGGTCCGTTTATGGGAAAAATGGTACTTCTATTAATGTTCAAAAACCAATAGGGGAAAATGAAACAAATGCTTTTGTAGGTACATATAATGGTAATTCTTACGAGATCAACAATGTAAATTTTCATACTATTGATGGCTCTTACGTTGGCTTGTTTGGCTATAACAAAGGAACAATTAAAAATGTTGTGGTTGCCACTCAATATAAGATTGGCTCAACTTCATATAATGTTACAAGAACAGAACCTGTAAGTGCTAACCAAACTGCTTATTTTGGTGTTTTGGTTGGATATAATGAAAAGGGTGGTGTAATTGATAATTGTGCTACTGCTGGCTATTATTTAGCCGGTAAAGATGGCAAAATTTATGGCTACCGTAATTCAGAAATTTACGTTGGTGGACTAGTAGGTTTTAATGTTGGCACAATATCAAACAGCGCTGCAGATCTTCCTAAATTAAGTTTAATAATGAATTCGGCTACATGTTATGCTGGATCTTTTGTTGGTTATAATGAGGGTGCAATTGATAATTCATATGGTATTTCATTGATAGAAAGTAATGCACCAGATGGCGATACAAAGATTGCAGGATTTGCAGGTTATAATACAAGTGTTATTAATAATTCTTATTGTGCGACTACTTTAATTTCGGCTGGTAATGGTTCTAAGACTTATAGTTTTACTCCAAATGAAGGTGGAGGTTCGGTAAAGAACTCTTATTATCTAAATGGTGGTAGTTATTTATATCTTGATAACTTATATTCATACGATGGTAATATCGCAGTATCTAGTGGCAAAAATAAGATTTATAAAGAATTAGTGGCTTTAAAAGGAAATGATTACACTATTTCAAAGTACCATGATTTAACTACTGGATTGGATGCAAGCGAAACTGAGTATCCTTATAAAGCTGTAGTTAAGAATAATGAAGGTGAATTGGTTCACTATGGAGAATGGCAAGTAAAACCTAAATTAGGTGTTGCTGGTGTTTTCTATTGGGAAAAAGAAGTAGATGGCCAAAATGATGGCTATAAGATAACTTATATTGGTACTGCTTATGATAAATTAGCATATAGTTCAAATTTATGTGTTGAGCATGATGATGGTGGTAGAATTTCTGAATATGGCTATGGATATTACTATGGTGCTGATGAAAATGTTAGTAATGAGAAGATTACTTTTACTAATCTTGCTACTTCAGGTAATACTTTTAATACTGATGTTAAACAAGAATTAGAACGTCAAATGCCTCATATTCAATTCTTCCCTTATACAACCAGAACAGATACAGGTAGCGATTATATTTATTTGGATGATGATTCTCCAAATGGAAATATCACCTTGACATTAGACAATCAAACCAAGTCTTACTCTTTTGATATTTCACCATTCTTTGCGAATGCTATTTACTTCGATACAGAACTTACAACAAGTGAAACAAGTGCACAAAAATATCTAAATAGCAATCTAGGCAAGAGTGATAATGCTTATGAGATTAGAAGTGCACAACAACTTCAATATTTGAATTGGAATTATGTAGGAAAGAATACTAATACATATGGAACTATGGATAATAGATCACAGTTCACTTATTTAATGTATTCCAAAAACCAAGGAATTAACGTACAAAGAGCTGATGATTCTAATAATACTAGTAAGTATTTTGCGTTTGTTCAATCGCACGAGATTAATGCTCAAAAGTCTGGTAATTTCTTCCCAATTGCTGGACAAGCTAATTCAAATAAATCTTATAATTCTTATGAAGTTGACTTAGCTAACTGGTTTGGTGGTTCTTATGATGGACAAAGTTACAAGATTCAAGAAATACAAATTGATTCTAATTGTTTTACTGTTGGCCTATTTGGTGTTACTTGTGGAGCTGAATTAAAGAATATTATCTTATATAGTTCTAATGGAGCTATCATTCAAAGAAAAACAACGGAAAATGATGAAGCTGGAGCTTACGCTCTTGGTGGGTTAGCTGGTGTAGCTTACGATTACAACAATCCAAAAGGCTATTCTATTTCTAATTGTTCGATTGCTGGTTATACAATTGCTGATAATAGCAAGAACCAACAATATGTAGGTGAAGCTAATGTTGGTGGTCTTGTAGGTATTTCAAAAATAAAGATCGATAGCTGTTCTTCTGTTGTTGACATCCAAATCAATTGCACTCATACTAAAAACGGTTCATTTAATAAAGCAGAGTGGGGCAACTATGTTCGTGTTGGTGGCATTTCTGGTGCTGGTCTTTCTGATATTAATAATTCTAAACTAGGTGGAATCTTTAATTCATATACTGGTGGCACGATTACGGTTGGCGAGGAAACTTTAGATGAATCATATTATGGTGGTACTAAGATTCCAATTAACTCAAGTAGTGGTACTGCAAATAAAAATGATAGTACTAATATATATTTAGCTGGTATTACAGGCAGTGGTTTCTGCATGAATTTTAGTAATATCACTGGTGTTGAATCAATAGATCCAAGTGATATTGAAATCGAAAATTGTTATACATATATGACATTCCCTTCTATGAAAGGAACCATTAGAAGTATAACGATGTTTGGTAGTATTGCGGATAGATATGGAAATAGTAATGAGGGTAAGAAAGCTTATATTAAAAATTGTTACTATTTAGATAGAAGTGCTGATTTTGATACCTCAGAATTACCTAAATTTATTGTTAATGATGGTGGTGCAACTACAGCCGTAAATAAACTTATGACTCCTGATTTAAAAGAATCAATGTTGCTAGGTAGTACTAGATGGTTATATGTAATGCATAAAAATAATTATAATGGCGATGAAAACATTAGTTATAATAATACAATTTTTTCAAAAAAATATAGTGATTTGTCTGATGCTAATATGAGTGCCTTATTAGGTAATTCATTTAAGCCTGTAACAATAAAAGATGATAGCGGAGTATCAATTGATGGTAAATATTCTTTCTCAGCAGGTAATAGTTCATTATCAGGCAAGAATTATCCTTTCCCAACTGTAATCACACAAAAGGATAATGATACAACCGTTAATGTGCACTATGGTTCATGGCCTTTAGAAAGTGCTTATTTTGTAAACGGTAATGACACTATCGATATTTTTGATGATATGGATTTAGATACTTATGCTTATAAAGAATTCGTACTAATGAAGGGTACAAGCAACAGTGATTTAATTGACTTAAAATTTGAAGTTAAGGATACAGCTTATGCTGAGTTAGTAAAAATCGATGGTACAAATTATTTTACTAAAGATAGTGATGGAAATTACCGTATTAAGGTTAAAGCTTTAAAGACAGGTTCTACTGATATTGAAGCTAAATGGAAAGATGAAAACAATGTAGAATTTACTACAGACTTTAACTTGGTTATAACGGCTGATTTAGATATAGAAGTAAGTCCTAATGTGATTTATATCAATAAAGGTAAGGCTGATGCTTATTTGCTTGGTTATGCTGCTGATAGAAATTATATAGATGTTAAATCAACTGTTAAAAAGGTTTCTTATTCTAAAAATGTTACTTGGAATTTTGTTTCTTCAAAAGTAGGTGCAGATGAAGAATATGATGCTTTAGATATTAACAAGATTGCTAATAAAATAACTATAAAATCTAATGGTTATAATGGTTATGTTGCAGTTACTGCTACATATGATTATCATGGAAATGTTTATACTGTTAACACAAATATAAATGTATTAAATAGTTATACTATTGGTTTGCATGGAAATAATGAATATGAAGAAGTTTATATCAAAGATGATGGGTCTTATGAATTAAGTAACCCTAGTTATGGCGATACTACTGGACCAAAGAATCCTGATAGCAAGTATTTCATTTATGAAAGAAATGATGAAAATGGTTTAAATAATTTAATACAAAATATTGATTTAAATAACATTACTTTATCACCATTAGAAGGTGCCAGTGATGAAATCAAAGACATAATTAACAGTAATAAAGTTCAAATTGAATTATCTAATGATATTAATATAAACAGTATTACAAATAATGATTATAATTCACGTGCTATAACATTAACTTACAGAGGTGTTATTAGTCCTTTTGATTGCAATTTAACTTTAAATCTAAGTAATAACGGCAACGAATATTCATTAACTGTGCCAGTTACCGTAAATGTTATTCCTTATACATTGACATTAGATGCTAATGGTGGCGATTTTGATGGAAAAGATCATATATCAATTAATTTAGCCGGTACTGATCCTATAGAGTTAAGTACTTATATTCCAACAAGAATTGGATATCATTTTGCTGGTTGGACTTTAAATGGTACTGACTATACTTCAAACACATATCCTGTTACAGGATCAAATGATGATGTAACATTAGTTGCTAAATGGGTTGCTAAACAAGGCTATATAAGATTTGATAATAATCTTTTAGATTCTTATAACAAAATAGAAGATGTTTTATGTACTTATAACGCCAACAAGGTAAATATTCCTGAATTTACTTATGATTCGCAAATATTGAATGGTTTCATTGATAATAATGGTAATTTAATTATAGATTCAACAGGTAATGTACTTAAAAAAGATTTATTTAACCAATATCTATTAGAAAATACAATCGATAATTCTAAAAAGATAGTATTAAAAGCTAGTCTAACGGATGGTGTAAAATTGATTTTACAAGCAAAGGGAATCGATTCAAGAAGCATTTTATATGATAAAAACACCATGTTAAATGCTGGTGATTCAATTGATTTAAAATCAATATGGGAAACTGATACTTATAGATTTGCTGGTTATATAGGTAGTACATCTAAAGATTTAATTATTGATTCAAAAGGTATATTTAAAAAAGATCTTCAATTAAATAATGATGTAGAGTTAACTGCTGTTTTCTATAAAACAGGTTTTAAGAAAGTTGAAAGTTTTACTAATAACAAAGAATATTTAATCGTTTCAAATGACAAGTCAATGTCTAATACAAACTTAAGTGGAGTTGATATTGATATTACAACAGCAAAAGATGTATATAATAAAACATTTATCTTAAACGATGATGCTTATTTAGTATGGAAGTATGATAACGGTTCTTTAGTTTCAGGTACAAATTCTAGTAATTCTTTATACGCAAGCTATTGGTTATACTGGGGATCTTATTATTATGATTTAAATATTAATAATAATAATCAATCATGGTCATATGAAAATGGTGGTTTGTATACTAATTACACATATGTATTGAGTAAAGACTTATATGTTTATTTAGATGTTGCTGACAATAAATTTAAATGTGATAACAATTCTAATAACAAAGGTATTGAAATATACGAAAAATCTGATGAAATAGTTGTAGATTATTATCAAACAACAACTTCGGAAGGAGGCAGTTAATGAAAACTATTAATAAGAAATTAAATAGTCAATCAGGTGTTACCATTCTGTTTGCGATGTTGTTATTCTTAGTTGCTACTGTAGTTTCTTTAGTAATTATAGTAGCAGTTACATCGAGTGTTAATAGAGAGTCTTCTTTTAAAGAATCAGTTCAAAGAAATATAGAATTAGATTCTGCCGTTTTAATGATAAAAAATTTTACTGATAAAAAAAGTGAATATACTTTTGTTGGGGAGGAAGGCAACTATTATTATCAATTTACTGGAACAGAAAATGAGCTTGAAAAAGTTATCATAGAAATATCTAAACGTGTTATTAACAATACTCAAACGAATAACACTGGCAGTTTCTCCATTTCAGGTGATAATTTATCTAATATTGATTGTGATTATAAAATAGATTTTAATAGTGGTTCATCTCCATTTGTGATTTTAACTTTTAGTATTAAAGACGGTGCTAATACTGTTATCTCTAAAATATATAGTAAATATACTTTTGTCCTAAATGGTAAGACAGTACATTGGAACTATGAAAGATCGACTGTTAGAGGAGCATACTAATATGAAAAAGATATTTAATAATCGTGGTGAAACATTAATAGAAGTATTGGTTTCTTTATTGATAGTTGCTTTATGTATTCTTATGCTACAAGGCAGTATTGTTACTGCAGCTAAAATAAATAAAAAAAGTAATAAACATATTGAACCATTTCGTATTACGGAATCTGAAGATACAGGTAAGAACGTAATGATAAACGGCAATGATTCTAGTGTAAAAATATATAATACAAAGGAAGGCTATTACTATTATGAATAAAAGTAAAGGTTTTTCTTTAATTGAATTATTAGCCGCAATATTAATATTAAGTTTGGTTAGTGGTGGATTAGTTACAGGAGTAATGCTTTCTAACAAACAATATAAGAGTTCTATTAGACAATCCGAAGCTAGTGAACTATATAACACCATTAGTTCTTTATTGAATTATGAACTTAAATTAACTAACGAGGTCAAATTAGATGGCGATAAGTTAGTTGCGTTTAAAAGTATTTCGTATCAAATTGATGAGTCTAGCTTATGTAATATCTATGTTTTATATGAAAGTGGTTATCCTGCAGGCGATAGTTATGGCAGAATAGCTTTTGGTAATAATGACAAAAAGAATTATCTTTTAGGCAATGCTGCTTATACAAACGGACTAGGTGCTAAGTTAAATATTACTTATAGTGAAACTAACAAAATGTTTATGGTTGATCTAGATATAGGCTATGATACTAAGTCGGTTATCCATCAAACATTTAATGTTAGAGCTTTAAATAGGGTACATGTAAATGTTAAATAAAAAAGGAAGTATAAACGTATTAGAATTAGTTATCTTAATAGCATTAGGAATAGAACTTATCCTAATTCTTTGTAATGGCTTTGGATGGCTAGGTAATAAGGTAAATAAGGGAAGTGATGCCTTTACCTTAAATACATGTGAAAGTGTTACAAAGGTAAATAGTTCTAATGGAGTTGATTGTCCTGTTAATGATTGTGCTAAGGGTGATTTATGTACTCATAAAGTTGGTGACTATTATATTGGCTATTATGATAATGTAAAGAATACTATAGTTGGATATAAAGTATCAGGATATAACTATGAAGACAATCCTGTAATTGATGACAGGGTATTTAATGGTAATGCGAATACTATGATAATAAAGGTTACTTGTGGTAATGGCAACATTACATATGAATGGGTGAAGGGTAAATGATAAGTATATATGAGACAAAATTTATACTGATATATTGTATTGTGGTTTGTTTTATTTTAGGTAGTGTCTTTGGATCGTTTCTAAATTGCGTAGCTGATAGAATATATCATAATATTCCTTGGTGGAAGGGAAGAAGTGTTTGTGATAATTGTGGACATAAATTAGGAATCCTTGATTTATTTCCAGTATTTTCATATTTAATACTTGGTGGCAAATGTCGTTATTGTGGTAAGAAAGTATCTAAGAAATACTTCTTTAGTGAGCTATTATTAGGGATTATCTTTGTAATATATTTGTTAATTCATGGTGTTATAGATTTATTACTACTTCGTGATTTAGGACTAATATGTATTCTATATGGACTATCATTATGTGACTTAAATAATTATGAAATACCTGATGGCTTTATTATTTTAGGGATTGTATGGTGGTTATTATTTTACTTAATTGGTTATGGTGATTTGATTAATAGTCTACTTGGTGGCTTTGTGATAGGTGGTATGTTGTTAGGATTAAGTTTAGTTATGGACAAGATACTAAAGAAAGAGTCGTTGGGTGGCGGTGATATTAAATTATTCTTCATGGTTGGGTTATATTTTGGCCTAATTTTGAACTTTTTCAATTTAATTTTATCCTGCTTTATAGGTATAATATTTGTGATTGTAAGAAAAAGTTCAATGATTCCCTTTGGACCAAGTATTGCGATATCAACTTTCATTTGTTTATTATATGGGACAGAATTTGTGACATGGTATCTGTCTTTATTAGGATTATAGGAGGTACTATATGAGAAAAGATCTACTAGGTGTAGATATCGGATCTAAAGAAATAAAACTAGTTACAAAAGATAAATTCGTTATATCTCAAACACCTGATAATTGTGTTGAAGGTGATGAATTGATTGCCTTTGATGGTATGGCTGATTTATTAAAGAATTTAGTTAAAGAAAATGGAATTAAAACCAAGAATGCTTGTATCGTGCTTCCGGATTCTTTAGTATATATCGATAGAATAAAGATGCCTTATATGAATACTAAACAATTAGAAGTTAACTTGCCTTATGAATTTAAGGATGTTGTTGGTAAGAATAAAGATGATTACATCTATGATTATGCTTATGTAAATACTATCTATGATAGTGAAAATAAGCCTGTTGAATTAGAACTTGTAATTAGTTGTGTTAGAAAAGATATCATCGAAAAGTATACCGATATGTTTAAGAAAGCTGGCATGAGACTTGTTAAGGCTATGGCTCGTCAAGTAGCTATTTCAAATATGCTTATAAGTAATAATATCTTAGATAATATTGCTCTTGTAGATATTGGCTATAGTTTTACAAGAATTGATTTCTTTAAAGATGGCTTATATGATGTTACTAGAATTCTAGAAAATGGTATTAAAGATATGAACAAAATGGCAAGTGATAAATTCTATTGTGATAGTCATATTTCATTACGCTATTTAAAAGACAACAAAGATGATATTTTAAATAGTGAATTATTCAATAACTTTTATGATGATTTAGCTTTAAAGATCAATCGAGCTATTAATTACTATAGTTATTCTAATCAATCTAATACTTTAAATAATTTATATCTATATGGTGGTGGTGTTCATTATGAACAATTAAATAATGTATTAAAGAAAGAATTAAATATCGCTTGTATGGACTTGAATGCTTTATTAGATGTAAATAATGATACTTTTACTTGTTTGGGGGTAATCGAAGATGTCAAATAAACTAAGTAATTATCCAAAAAAGAAAAATATTAACTTCGTAGTTGATAATACCGAAAAATACAACAAGATATCAATTCTTTGTTTTGTGATCTTTATGATTTTTTTGGTATTTTTTACCAAGTTTGCTGTAATCGATACATTAAGCGCAGTCAACAAACTAGAAAGTAACTACAATTCAGTTTTAAGTCAAATCGAAGCTTATAACGCTAAGATGAGTGACTATGATGAAGTGGAAGCCAGATATAACGATTTAGTAGGTGATTTTTTAACACAAGATGAACAATTAAGTTCTTCAAGATCACAAATAATCGACATGATAAAAAAAGACATTGGCTTTGAACATGTAGAAAACTATACAATTGATGGTCAAACTATTATCGTTTATACAACAGCTATGACTATTAAAGATGTAACAAGTATTTTAAATGTGCTTCAAGATGATTCAAACGTATCTTTTGCGACATGCAAGAGTACTATTTATGATAAGAATGATGAGACATTAGTACATGGTGAATTTGAGATTATCTACAATACAATTGGAGGTAACAAATAATGTTAAAGTACAAATTTTCTAATCGTGAAATTATTTTACTATTAATAGCTGTAATGTTAGGCTTAGGTTTAGTTTATTATTCTGTTATCTTAAAATCTTATAACGAGAATGTAACCAAATACGATACAACTAATTTAGAAACAGAATTAGCTATTAGTGATTCAAAGCTTACTAAATATCAAGACATGAAAAATTACATTGAACAATATGAAGATGTTTATGTAGGAAGTGTTGTCTCTTATGATAATATTGTTAATTTGTTTTATAACTTCTCAGATGTTTTAGATGGTAAGGTAAAAGGTATTAACATTACTGTTGGTGACCCAGTAGAACTTGAGACTATTGTAAGAAGAGATGTTACTATTTCTTTTATCGCAAACAATAATGAAATTGTAAATAATATTCTTTCTAATTTTGAAGATTGTGAGTATCGTGTAATCATCAATAAAGTTCAAGTTAGTACTAAGGAAGATGGATATAACTTAAATAATAGTGGAGAAGTAAACGCCTCTATTGTCTTGACTTTCTTTGAAACTACTAAAGATGCTAAGTATAACTATGGCTTAGTAAGTCAGGGACAATAATGATTTATATTATTTATGGAAATGATTCTTATTTAATTGATTCTAAGATAAATGAAATCATTAATCAAAATAAGGATTCTGATGTGATTAAGGTTGATGGTAGTTCTAAAACCTTCTCATATTATGATGTATTGGATTCTATAAACTCTGTAGGCTTGTTTTCTAACAAGTCTTTAGTGCTTTTTAAAGATCCACCTTTATTAAAGAAAAAAGTAGATGATAAATCAGTTGAGGAATTACTTGTCTATTGTAAGAAACCAATATATGAGAATACTTTAATCTTCTATACCTATGACAACGACTTTAAGAAAGTCTTAAAAGCTTTTAAAGATATTAGTTCCAATGCCGATGTCTATGACCTAAAAGTAGATCCTAAGAATTTCTACAATATGTGTATTGAAGTTGCTAAGAAGTATACGGTGAGACTTAATAGGTCGTGTTTTGATATTGTTTATAAGGCTTGTAATAATTCCTTATCTTTATTTAAACAAAACATGGATATCCTAGACCTGTATCCTGAAAAAATTGATGAGGATGTGGTTAATAGTTTATTAATATCAAGTAATGAAGAGAATGTCTTTAATTTGATTAATGCCTTAACAAATAAGAAAGTATCTGATTCTATCTATTATGCTAGAAGAATATTGGCCAATGATTCTAATATCAATGGCTTAATTGCCTTGTTGGCGAATCAACTTAGATTTTTATATCAGGTATCTTATTATAGTGATGATCCCTATGGTGCTAGTGATATCTTAGGGTGTAAATCACCATATCGAATTACTAAGGCCTTAGAAACACTTAGGACCTTAAAGAGTAAAGATATTATGTCAATGTTAGATCGATTAGCTGTTTTGGATTTAAATAGTAAACAAAATAGTGATATTGACGATACTTTAAAGCTAGAACTATTTATAGTAGAATTATTGAAATGAGAAGAGTAGAATTGTTAGCGCCTTGTGGCAATTTTGAATGCCTTAGGGCTGCCGTTAATTATGGAGCTGATGCGGTGTACCTTGGTGGTACATCTTTTTCAGCAAGAGCCTTTGCGAATAATTTCAATCACGAGGAACTTGTTGAAGCCGTTAAATATTGTCATCTAAGAGGGGTTAAAGTCTACATGACTATTAATACTCTTTTTAATGAAAACGAGCTAGAAATGGCCTTAAATGAGGCTAGATTTGCATATGAACATAAGGTTGATGCCTTGATTGTCCAAGATCTAGGCTTAATTTATCGAATCCGACAAGAAATGCCTGACTTTGATTTACATGCCTCAACCCAGATGCATATTCATAATATTGCAGGAATTAATGTTTGTAAGAAATTAGGCTTTAAGAAAGTGGTTATCGCCAGAGAAAGTAGTTTGGATTTTATTAAAGAAGCTTGTAAACAAGATATTCCTATTGAAACCTTTATCCATGGTGCCATCTGTGTATCTTATTCAGGCCAATGTCTAATGTCTAGTGCTACTAAAAATAGAAGCGCTAACAAGGGTGCGTGCGCCCAGTGTTGTAGACTAAGATATGGTCTTTACGAAAATAACAAGAGAGTTCCTACAGATACTGATTATCTATTAAGCCCTAAGGACATGTCTTTATTAAGTGATATTCCAAGTTTGATTGAAGCTGGTGTTTCATCTTTTAAAATTGAAGGAAGAATGAAATCTAGTGCCTATGTAGGCCTTGTAACTTTCTTATATCGAAAAGCAATCGACTCATATTATAGAGGTGAGAAATTCAGCTTATCACAAAAAGAATACAATGAACTATTATCTGTTTTTAACAGAGGCTTTACTGATTCTTATTTAAAAGATAATAACGTGGATATCTTCTCTAACTTTAGACCTAATCATATGGGCAAGGAAATAGGCAAGGTCATCGATTATCGTGATGGTCATTGTCTAATTAGATTATTTGATAATATCAATCAATTTGATGGTATTCGTATCATTTCCAAAAAAGGTGATACAGGTAAGATTTTAAATACCTTAACAGTTAATAAAAAGATGGTATCTAAAGCTTTTAAAAATGAAATAATTAATGTAAAAGTAGATTCTCCTGTCTTAAAGGGTGATATGGTAGTAAGAACTCTAGATTATAATCTAGAAAATAGAATCAATGATTATGAATTAAAGAAAAGACCAATCGATATCAAGATTAAATTTAATCCAAATGAAGATATAGAAATATATACTAAATTAAATGAATTAGAATATAAAGAAACAGTTGATGATAGACCTCAAGAAGCTCTGAAGGCTCCTATATCTTTATCTGATTTAGAAAATGTCTTCTCAAAGATGGATAATAGTCCCTTTATGATTAATAAGTTTAGTGGTGAAGTAGGCAATTCTTTTATGCCTAAGTCATTATTAAATAATATTAGAAGAAAGTTCTATGAACATTTTGAAGAATATATCTTAAATAGTTTTAAGAGAAGTGCTAATCCTTTTACGTTAGATAATGATATTAAATCTGATACTCATACATCGGATATTACTATCAAAGAAGATAAATTAAAAGTAATTAATCCAGAATGTGATTATACAAGTGGAATAATCTGTGATCTTGGTGGTTTTGATAAACTTATTAAAGATAAGACTATAGTAGGTTACTACACACTAAACATCATGAACTCATATGCATACGAACTAGTTAAAAGACTAGGATGTGATATTGTTGTTCTTTCTAGTGAAATAAACAATGTAGATGAATTGATTAATAATTATATAAAGAGAAATGGAATGATTAATCCATATGTGGTAAATGGTAAAAGAACACTTATGTATCTTAAGAGAAATCCATTTATCAAATATAGTGAAAGTAAGAAATTAGTATTAAATGATGGTACTAATTTATATGATATTCATATTGATGATGTGACTAAGATTATAGAAAGAAATATACATTCAAATGATTTTAAAAATGTACATAAATGCAATATTGAGAGGTGATTATGTTACTAGGCTATTTTAAGAAAACCTTACAAGATAAAGATTTGATGAAACAATGTTTAACCATTGCGATTCCTTTGATGCTTCAACAATTGATTGTTGCTAGTGTTAATCTAATCGATAATTTGATGGTAGGTGAGTTAGGCGATGTAGCAGTTAGCGCTGTAAGTAGTGCTAATAGATATTATTCAATAGCTCAAATGGCAATCAACGCCATCGTTGTTTCTAGTATTATCTTCTTATCTCAATATAATGGAGCAGATGATAGAGAACATATGAGACAATCATTTAGATTCTCAATTATTTCATCATACCTATTTGTCTTTATCTTCTTTTTCTTTGCCTTATTTAAATCAGATTTTATTATTAAATTTATTATTAACGATAAAGATATTATTCAAAGTGGTAGTGACTATCTAAAGATCGCTTGTTTCTCATACCTACCACTTGGTTTATCATTTCCAATATCTAATGCGATGAGATCAACTGGTGATACTAAAAGGCCCTTATTTGTCTCGATGATTTCAGTTGTCTTGAATATTTTCTTTGACTATTGTTTAATTTTTGGGCATTTTGGGCTCGAACCTCTAGGTGTCAAAGGTGCAGCCATTGCGACAATTATTGTGCGTTTCATTGAAATGTTTATCTACTTATTATGTATCAAACAAGGTGAATATCATTTTAAGACTAGAATAATTGATTTATTCAGAATTGAAAAAGATTTGATTGGTAAGATTATTGTCAAAGCTATTCCACTTCTTATTAATGAATTATTATGGAGTATAGGCATGACAACTACAATCAAATTCTACTCATATAGAGGTGCTGTTGTGAATACTGCATATTCAATAAGTGCTACAGTTGCTGACTTATTCTTTATCTTGTTTGCAGGCATGGCAAGTGCTACTACGGTTATTGTCGGTACAAAACTAGGTGCTAATAAGATAGAAGAAGCTAAGGATAGCGCCTATAAGCTATTATGCTTCTCAGTTTATTTATCTTTAATAATTGCTGTACTTATGAGTAGTTTTACTTTAGTTGTTCCGTATCTTTATAGTAAGGTATCTAAGGAATCACTTGATTTGGCAAATCAATTCTTGATTGTCATGTCAATCTTCTTTATCTTATATATGTTTAATACACAGACTTATTTCATTTTAAGAACCGGTGGTGATACAAGAAATACCATGTTTATGGACTCGGGTTTTATGTGGGCCTTTAATATCCCACTTGTTTATATTCTTGCTTATCATGCAAACATTCCTGTCTTATATGTTTATGCAATAGGACAATCAACTGATATTTTAAAGTCTATCATTGCCTATAGAATGATTAGAAAAGAAAAGTGGGCAAGAAACCTAACACTTGCTGATGCATGATATAATTGTTTATTAGGAGATAACTAATGTTTTTAAAACGAATAGAATTACAAGGATTTAAATCTTTTGCGGATAGGGTAGTCATCAACTTCGATAACTCAGTCACTGGCATTGTAGGACCAAATGGCTGTGGTAAGTCAAATATCTCTGATGCGATAAGATGGGTATTAGGTGAACAAAGCGTTAAGTCACTTCGTGGTGATAAGATGACTGATGTTATTTTTGCCGGATCAGAGACAAGAAAGGCTGTTAATATGGCAGAAGTTACCCTAGTTTTTGATAATACTAGTAGGGTACTTAATTCGGAAAGTGATGAAATAGAAGTAACCAGAAGAATTTATAATACGGAACAAGATGCTGAATATTTAATCAATAGAAATAAGGTTAGATTAAAAGATGTCCATGATTTAATCATCGACTCAGGTTTGGGCAAAGATTCATTATCAATCATCACCCAGGGTAATGTCGTTGGTTTTGCGGATGCTAAGCCTTATGATAGACGTGCTATTTTTGAAGAAGCAGCTGGTGTTTCTAAATATAAGAAAAGAAAACTAGAATCGATCGCAAGACTTGAAAGGACAAAGGATAACTTAGAGAAAGCTTCTAATATCTTGGATGAACTTGAAAGACAGGTTGGTCCTTTAAAAAGACAGGCTAGAAAAGCTGAGATTTATAGGGAAAAGAAACAAAGACTTGAGCAGATAGAAACTGCTGTTTTAGTCGATGAGATTAATTTATTTAACAAGAAAAAAGAAGAAGTTGATAAGGCTTTATTTGATTTACAATCACAAGTTGCCTTGAATGATACAAGCATTCAAGTAAGTGAAAATAATAATCTTTCTAATAAACAAGAATTAAAGAATTATGATAAGGAATTAAATAGTATTCAAGAGAGATTAGTTAATACTATCAATGAGATTCAAAAGTTAGAAAAGAGAAAAGTAGAACTTGATGAAAAGCGTAAGTATGCGATTGAAATGGGTTCTAGTGAAGAGAAGATTAGACAAATGAAGTCTTTATTAGATGAGGCTGAATTTGAATATAAGGATAGAGTTAATCGTTTAAGTACACTAAATACGGAACTTAACTTACTAAATGAGAACTTAGGTGAATTAGCTAATCAATTGGCTGATATTTCTTTAAAGAAAGAAGAAGCTAATGGTATTGTCTTTAGACTAGAAAATAGAATTTCAATTCTAGAAAATATCATCAAAGATCCATTCTCTTCTAATGCCCAAAGTGGTGTTAAAGCTATCATGTCAAATATCCGTTCTTTCTATGGCGTATTAGGTGTTGTGGGTCAAGTTATTAAACCAGATGAGACTTATGAATATGCTCTGTCTAGTGCTTTAGCTAACGCAACATATAATATCATCACCAAAGATGAAGCAAGTGCTCGTAATTGTATTTCTTTCTTAAAGAAGAATAGAAGCGGTAGAGCAACTTTTCTTCCTATTAGTGTTTTAAAGGAACATCAAATCAAATATGAAGATGAAGTAATTTGTGATAATACTGAAGGGTTTATCGGCGTCATGGCTGACTTTGTTTCTAATGAACCTGAATTTGATATTGTAAGAGAAAGTTTATTAGCTAATATTTTAGTATGTGATACTTTGGAGAATGCGAATAACTTAGCAGGTCTTTTAAAGTATCAATATAAGATTGTTACTCTTGATGGTGATGTAGTTCATAAGGGCGGTTATATGACAGGTGGTAAGGTTAAAAACGAGACCAGTATCATTACGGCTCAAAGCGAACTTGAAAGAAGCAAGAGTGACTTATTGTCTTTAAGAGCTAAGGCGGAACTTGCGAATAAGGAATATGAAAAGATTATTCTAAATAAGAATAAGACCGAGATGGAATTAACGGAGAAGCGTATTTCTATCGCTCAAATTGAACCTTTGGTTGATGTTAAAAGAACTAAGTATGAAAAATTAAAGAATGATTATGAATTAATTAATCCAAAGAATATTGAAAGTGATGAATCATATACTGATGAACTTGTTATTGAACTTTCAAATGCTTATAAGTTAAGAGATGAATTATCTACTTCTTTAAAATTAAAAAGGGAAGAGAGAATGAAACTTTCTGCTGATATTGATCGTAAGGATCAACAACTTCGTCAATTAAGAAGACAATCAGAAGGTTCAAGAGATGAAATCTTGAAGATGTCTCAAGAGAAGGCTGTTTTAGATACAAAACTAGAGAATAATTTAAGTAGACTTGCCAGTGAGTATCAAATGACCTATGAATATGCTTTAGAACATTTAAATTATGAGTTAACTGGTAATGAAAAGGAAGAGGTTGTAGAGCTTAGAAGTGATATAGCATCTCTTGGTAATGTTAATATGTCAGCTCCTGAAGAGTATGCAGAAGTAAATGGTAGATATGAGTTCTTGAAGAAGAATTATGATGATTTGATTAAATCAAGAGATAAGATTCTTGATGCGATTGATGAGATGGATGAGATTATGAAGTCTCAGTTTAAGGAAACTTTCGATAAGATTAATTCTAATTTGAATGATACATTTAGAAACTTATTTGGTGGTGGTAAGGCATCATTAATTCTAGAGGATGAAAATGATATCTTAAATACAGGCATTGATATTGATGTTCAACCTCCTGGTAAGTCAGTTAAGTCTATTAGACTGTTCTCAGGTGGTGAGAAGACTTTGATTGCCTTGTGTGTATTGTTTACCATTATTAAGGTTAAGCCAGCTCCGTTAATTATCTTTGATGAGGTTGAGGCAGCACTTGACCAGGCAAATGTTGAAAGATTTGCGAAGTATGTTAAGAAGTTTGAAGATGTTTCACAGTTCTTAATCATTACCCATCGTCCTGGTACGATGGCAGAGTGCGATACTTTATATGGTGTTACGATGCAACAGCGTGGTGTTTCTCAAATGCTTAAGGTTAAGTTGGTTGATGCCCTAGAGATGGCTGATAAAAGTGAAGTGGGAGAATAATTTATGGGATTTCTAGATTCTTTAAAACAAGCAATTACAGGTAAAAAGGATACTGGTAAGTATTTAAGCGGTTTTGCGAAGACTAATAATGCCCTTGGTAGAAAGCTTAAGTTTATTACCGAGAATAATACGAAGAATAAGGAAGACTTCGTTGAACAGTTGATGATTACTTTAATTGAGTCTGATATCGGTTATAAGACAAGTGAAGATATTTGTGATCGTTTCTTTAAGGAGACACAGGATTATCTTTATTTAAGACAAGAGGATGTTATGGATATCCTACTTGAGACTTTTGATGATATCTATAATGAGAAGAAGGATAATGAGATTGTCTATAACGAGGATGGTCCGACTGTTATTTTAATGGTTGGTGTCAATGGTTCTGGTAAGACTTCTACTTGTGCTAAATTAGCTAAGATGTATAAGGATCAAGGTAAGAAGGTATGTTTGGCTGCAGCTGATACTTTTAGAGCTGGAGCAATTGAACAATTAAGAGAATGGGCAAATAGATTGGATGTTGATTTTGTAGCTGGCAAGGAACAAGAAGATCCAAGTTCAGTACTAGTTAATGCATGTAGATATGCCAAGGAAAATAATGTCGATATCTTGTTGTGTGATACAGCAGGAAGACTACAAACCAAGGTTAATCTAATGGCTGAATTAGCTAAGATGAGAAGAGTGGTTGGCAAGGAAATTCCTGGTGCTCCTCATAATGTTTGGATGGTCCTTGATGCCAATACTGGTCAAAATGGTATGAGTCAGGCTACTTTATTTAATGAGGTTACTGATTTAACGGGTATTATTCTTACAAAGATGGATGGCACAAGTAAGGGTGGTATTGTCATTGCGATTAAGAATGTCTTGGGTATTCCTGTAAGATTTATTACATTAGGTGAGACAGCTGATGATATCAAGCCATTTGATTTTGATTTATATTTGTATAGCATCATTGGAGATGGTGATGTTAGATAAGGTTGAAGGTAATCTGTTGTTTGACTTCTATGGTGCTTTATTGACGGAGCATCAAAAAGAAGTTTTGGATGATTACTTTAATGATGATTTGTCTATGTCTGAATTAGCTGATGAATATGAGGTTTCTAAGAGTGCGATTTCTGATTTAATTAAAAGATGTTTAAATCAATTAGAGGAGTATGAAAATAAGCTTCATCTTATCAAACAAGCTAGGTCACTTGATGAATTAATTGATAAAATGGAAAAGGATGGTATTCCTTTAGAATATCTTAAAGAGCTTAAAAAGATAAACAGGGGGTAGAAAAAATGTCAAAAGTTATCGCGGTAAATTCCGGTAGTTCTTCTTTAAAATTCCAATTGTTCCAAATGCCAGAGGAAGAGGTTTTAACTTCAGGTGTTGCGGAGAGAATTGGTCAAAAAATGGGTATTTTTACTATTAATGTAAATGGTGAAAAGATTAAGACTGATGTAGAGATTCCAGATCATAAGAAGGCTGTTGATTTATTACTTGAAGCTTTAGTTAAATATGGAATTGTTAAAGAATTAAGTGAAATTAAGGGTGCAGGACATAGAATTGTCCAAGGTGGTGCTTATTTCTCTGGTTCTGTTAAAGTAGATGAGGATGTTGTTAGTAAGGTTGATGAGCTTTGTGCCTTAGCTCCTTTACATAATCCTGCTCACTTAGTATGTTATAGAGCATTTAAGGAAGCATTACCTGAAATTGAACATGTATTTGTGTTTGATACTGCTTTCCATCAAACTATGACTGAGGAGTCTTTCTTATATCCAGTGCCTTATGAATGGTATACAGATTATAAGGTAAGAAAGTATGGTGCTCATGGTACTTCTCATGAATTCGTTATGAAAAGAACTGCTGAATTAATGGGTAAGGATCCTAGTGAATTAAATATTCTTACTTGTCACTTAGGTAATGGTGCTTCTATTACTGCTATTAAGAATGGCAAGGTTGTTAATACTTCAATGGGTCTATCTCCTCTTGGCGGTATCATGATGGGTACAAGATGTGGTGATATTGATCCAACTGTTGTTTACTATATGGAAGAAAAGTTAGGTTGTACACCAGAAGAGATGGATACTTATTTGAATAAGAAGTCTGGTATGTTGGGTGTTTCTGGTATTTCAAGTGATGCAAGAGATATTCAAGCTGCTGTTGATGCTGGTAATCCTCGTGCTATTACAACTTACAACTTATATGTTAATAGAGCTGTTAATTTAATTGGCGGATATTATATGCAACTAGGTCATGTTGACGCAATGAGTTTTACCGCAGGTCTTGGAGAACATGCGGTTGAAATTAGAGAAGGCATCTTAAAGGGTTTAGAAGAAGGTATGGGTGTTAAGATTGACTATGAATTAAATAGTAAGACTCATAGCGAGGCTAAGATTTCTTTACCTGATTCTAAGGTTGAAGTATTTGTAGTTCCTACTAATGAAGAATTGGTTATCGCTAGAGATACTGTTAGATTATTAGGTTTATAATGTATAAGGATTTTTTAGACAAATTAAAAGAGTATAAAAAAGTAAGCATTTATCGTCATCAAAGACCTGATGGCGATGCTGCTTTTTCGTCAATGGGCTTAAAGACTTTTATTGAGGATAACTTTGATGTTGAAGTTAAACTATGTGGTGTAGAAAAATATGAACGTTTAGATACAACCGAGGATGTCTCTGATGAGTTTATTAAGGATAGTTTAGCTATTATTTTAGATGTATCAAGTCAAGATAGAATTGATGATTTAAGATATCAAACAGCTAAGGAAATAGTAGTTATTGATCATCATCCTTATATGTTAGAGACGGCTGATTTGACTATTAATAACTCTTTAGCTAGTGCAACCTGTGAATTAATTACTGATATTATTTATAGCGATTCTTTTAAGGCTTATAAGAAATCAAAAGATACTTGTAAGTATTTATATTCAGGCATTTTGACTGATTCTATGGGTTTTACTACTTCCAATACTACAAGTAATACTTTATATCTAGCTTCTTTATTAATAAAAGATGGCAACTTAGATGTTTCTAAACTAGATGAAGAGGTATTTAGTACATCTTTTGAGGAATATGAAAAGGTTACTAAGTTAAGATCTAAGCTAGTTATTGAAGATGGTGTAGGTTATTGTATTTTGGATACAACGGATTTAGAAGAGATTGGAATGGCTTATGATCAAGCTAAGACTCATATAGCGGAGTTTTCTAAGATAAGAGAGCTTAAGATTTGGGCTATTTTTGTAAGGAATCCTGAAAGTGGTTTATATGATGGAAGTGTTCGTTCTAGAAGACCTTATGTCATCAATAGGATTTGTGATAATTACAATGGCGGTGGTCATAATAATGCCTGTGGTGTAAAAAAGTTAGACGATAATTTGATAAAATCTCTTCTTGAAAATCTTTCAAAATTGGTAAATGAAAACGTTAATTTATAGGATAAATTTCGTTGATTTTAGATATGAGTTTTTATATAATTCTTATAGTAATTAAGGAGGAATAAATAATGGCTGATTTAAATAAAAAAGCGTTAATTGAAATTATTGCTGAAGAAAAAGGTTATACAAAGAAAGAAGCTGGAGAAATCGTAGAACTTGTAATCGATACTATGGTAGGTACTTTACAAAAGGGTGATACAGTTGATCTTCCAGGGTTTGGTAAGTTCACTGTTAAGACAAGAGATGCAAGAACAGGTATCAACCCACTAACAAAAGAAAAGATTGAAATTCCAGCAACTAAGGTTCCTGCATTTAAGGCTTCTAAGGCTCTTAAAGACGCAGTTAAATAACTTAACTATATTAAAAGGATCAGTAATGATCCTTTTTTAGTGTCTATTTAATTAATCCATTTAACCAGTCTTTAATATCGTTAAGACTTAGTTTTCCAAAATAATAATCAATTATTTCTTCAAATTTACTAATACCTTCATTACTATTAAATAATTCATCAATTAAGTCATCGATTGCGGTGGATATATCAAGAGTAATATAAGTTGTACCATTTTCATCATATCGGATATTAATAATCTGACTAGGGTTGATTACTTTTACTTTAATATCATCACCAACAATTAGTTCTGAGATATTTTGTCTGTATAGTTCTTCATGCTCAGCAGGTAGGCTCTTTTCATAGATAAATCTTGGTAAGTTTCCAACTGTGGCATCATTGAATTTTAAAATAAAATCGGTGTCTGTAAATTCATATGAAAGGGTTGCTTTAACATCTGCTTTGATTAGTTTTTTATAGGTGATAGCCATATATAGGTTTACTTCGTTGTTTTTAGTGTCAACATCATAGCCCATTTGTTGAAATGCAATATTATATTTGCTTAAATTGGTATTTAATATATCCAAATCAATATAGTTATAGACTATGGCTTTAGATAATGCTAAAGTTGCTTCTTTGGTTTTTTCATCATATGTAATTGAATCAATTATATTATTGGCAAGGTTAACATTCCTATCATCATCTTTATTTACTATTTGGGCTTTATAAGCTTCGATGTCGTCGAAATGTTCTTGTAGGGTAGAAGTATTGTTGGCTAATAAAACAAGGCTAAGAGAGCTTGCAATCACCAAAAATAATACTATTAATAATATTTTTAATAACAAATGATTCTTCTTTGGTTTTTCGTCAATGTCAATGACAGTAGCTACTTGATCGTTGATGTTTTCTTTATTATCCATAAATATTTACCTCTAAGTTAATTATATATAATTTAATAATGTTTCCAAAAAATAAAAGTATTATAATTTTCTTATGATGAATTTATTATTATTGTTGATGGTGCCAATTATAACTCTTATTACTGGATATTTGATGTATAGACATACCCCTAAATCTATCAATGGTTTAGTAGGGTATAGAACTAGTAGATCTATGATTAATCAAGATACTTGGAATTTTGCGAATAAGTATTGTGCTTCATTATGGATTAAATTAGGCATTATAACGACATTTATTTCTTTTCTTATTTATATATTGTTTGATGTGAATGAAATTGTTAGTATTGTGATTGTGTTGATTCAAACATTTTTATTGTTATTATCGATTATTCCAGTTGAAAAGGCATTAAAGAAAATTTTTGATGATGATGGAAACAGAAGGGTATAAGTTCGGTCAACATTTATCTATAATAATCAATAATTGTATATACTAGAACCATGAAGAAGCTTTTATACATTTATTCTATTGCGTTATTATTGTTGTTACTTGCTAGTTCTTTTCTTGCATCTAATGAACGTGCATTTGTAATATCAGTATATTCATTAATATTATTAGTCATGTTATTAAATGATGTCGTGATTAAGAAAAACAACAAAGAACTTTTGTTTGAAGTATTATTAATTTTATTGTTTGTTGGATTTGTATTTTTTACAAGAAACAATGTTACATATTCAAATATCTCTGTAGGAATAATACCGCTAACAATAAGCATATTCAGAACCATTAAAGAGGTGAATAATTAAGCTTATATGTTCGTTATACCCTAGTTTATATATGCTAGTATATAATTTCGCAAAATAATAATTTTACGAATAAATAGATATAAATAAAGGGTATAATATAGGTATGGCTGAAGATTATCAAAATGAACTACAATTAGATCTTAATAAGAAAGTACAAGGAATCGTTAAGGAATTGCCTGATTTTATGTCTAAGTTCTTTAAAGAATTAAGAACTAAAGGTATGTCAGAACGTACTAGACTTGAATACGCCTATGATATGAAAAGATTCTTTGACTTTGTACAAGTTCAAACTGGCTTTAAGGATAAAGATATCCATTCTCTTAAAGCTAGCGATATTTTAGATGTATTAACATATGATGATATCCAGGAATATTTAGATACTTTAAACACTTATACTGTATCGGATAAATATGGTCACGAAAAGGAAAAACTAAGCTCTCCATCATCAAGAGCAAGAAAAATATCTTCTTTAAGATCTGTATATAAATTCTATTTTAGAATTGGTGAAATTAATCACAACTTATCTGATTTAATGGATCTACCAAAAATACCAGATAATGTAATTATGACAATGGATAAATCACAAGTTGCTAGAATATTAGAAGCAGTATCTGATACTAGTGGTATGAGTGATGGCGAGATTAAAAGACATAATAAGATTGTTAAAAGAGATTATGCCATTATGATGTTATTCTTTGGCACTGGTATTCGTGTATCAGAACTTGTAGGTATTGATTTAAGCGATATAGACTTCTATAACGCCTCTTTATTAATTACACGTAAAGGTGGCGACCAGGATGAAGTTTTCTTCCCTGAGATAGTTGAAAACGCTATTAGAGACTATGTAGATAATGATAGAGACACACTTCTAGCTGATAAAGAATCAAGTGCCCTTTTTATTTCTATGCAACATAAAAGAATGACCGTAAGAAGTGTTCAAGTCATGATTAAAAGCTATGCAGCTAAGGCTGGCTTAAATATGAAAGTAACACCACACGCACTAAGAAGAACCTTTGGTACAAATCTTTATGAAGAAACCAATGATATTTATTTAGTTGCAGATGCCCTTCATCATAGTTCTGTAGAAACAACTAGAAAACATTATGCCAACATGAGTAAGGAACATAAAAGATTAGCAGCCAAGAAATCAGCTACCTTATTTGAAAAATAACCCTACATCTCGGAAAAAAATTTTTCTAGAAAAAAGTGAAAAAAGTCCTTAATTCAATAGGTTCTCTGAATTTTTCAAAAACGCTGTTTTTATAAAAAAGTCCTTAATTATTATAAGAAAAAGTGATCATCTAAGACCACTTTTTCTATAATTTTAATATGTTTTTCATTCGCCCAGAACACTTCCAACATGATTCATGTCCTCTTTTATCTTTAATAACTCTATCCTCAATATTCATGCGATAGTGGGTACCACATTTTGGGCATAACCAGTATACATTTTTAACAGAATCTTGTTTATATAATTCTGGACCGCCTATATCCAATAAATAGTTTTCTAATCCCCATTCTTTAACTAGATGAGGATGAGTAGTAGTTAAATCATTAAAACCTTTCAATACTTTTTTACCTTCACAATATGGACAGTATCCATTATTCACCTCTTCGATTGTTGCGGAAAATTCGCCATCGCATTTATCACATATCCAATTGTATGTATAGGCTAATGTATACAAAATTTGATTGGCAGGTTTTTCGTTGTTTGATGAATACAATTTAGCTATATTTGGATAAACTGTTATCAGATCGTTCTTGCCTTGTAAGACTTTTTTATCTTCACAATAAGGGCAATAACCATCTTTGACGTCTTGCAATGAAGCGTTATAAATGCCGCCACAATCAGTACATTGCCATTCATAATAGGTGAGATTTGTATAAAGAATCTCGTTAGCCGGTTTAGGATTATTATTGGTATATTGTTTTGCTAAATCAGGATAAATGGTAGCTAGATCATTGAAACCAGACAAAACTCTTTCGTTGTTACAGAATGGGCAATAATCATCCTTGATCTGTGAAATAGTGGCAGGATATTCACCACCACAATGGTCGCAATTCCATCTAAAAATTGAAGGACTGCTAGCTAATATTCTATTAGTAGGAAGTTCATTATTAATACAGTATCTTTCAGCTAATTCGGGTTCAACTGTAAGTAAATCATTAAATCCAGGTTTGACTCTCTTGTTATTACAAAATGGGCAAATCTTATCCCCTGCTTCTTTATATTTGACCATATATTGATAATCATTATGGCAATCAGGACAGGTCCAAAGAACATAAACTTCAATGTCTTTTCTGATAGTTGTGATATCTCTTGTGTTAGCTTTTGAGTACTCATTTGCCAGTAAAGGATGTGTTGTTGCTAAATCGTTAATTCCTTTAACGGTGGTTCTATTATCGCAAACAGGACAAGTATAACCATTAATCTTTTCTTGAAGTTCAGCTTGATATTCATGACCGCAGTCTTTACAAATCCACTTAATATAAGGGTTTACAGTACTAGTTACTTCATTAGCTTTCTTATCGTTATTATTAGACCATTCTTTTGAAAGTTCTGGATAATTAGTTTCAAAATCATTAACGCCTTTTTCTAATCTAATTCCCTCGCATATTGGGCAAGTAAAGGATGTATATCTTGTCATTTTGTATACAGGCATATTAAATCTATGACCATTTTCGCATTCCCATATTGTGTCTTCATTTGATGAAACAGCATAAGAATTAAAGCTTCTTTCATCTTTGTAATAGGCTTCTAAGTCAGGTCTTTCATCAGCCAACATATTCTCATAATTAGAATAAGGATTACATTTTCTACATTTACCAAAACCTTGGTGTCTTGTACGAAATGTTGCTGTCCATTTATTACCACATTCACACTGCCAGATAGCTTCTTTATCTGAATTAAGAGAAACTTCAAATATACTTTCTTTGTTTTCAGGTGAATATTCTTTAACAAGTTCTGGATGAACATATCCGAAGCTTTCTTCTTTCTTTACTTTTTTGCCAGCACAATAAGGACAGCCATTATATTTGGTTTTTAAGCCTCTTATTTGAGCACTTAGATATTGTTCATATTCACCATGTTTTTTACAAATCCATAAGTATTTTTTTCTATCTAATTGGCCAGTAACAAGTTCTGTTAGAGGTTTGATATTATTAGAAGAATAATAATTTAACAATTCAGGATATTGTTCAGCATATGATTTTGTTCTAACGATATTAGCACAAGCTGGACATTTATTTATCTTACCGTTTTTAATTCTTCCCGTAAGAGTTGTTTCCCACTTGTAACCGCAGGTATGACATTTCCATTTAGCAATTCTTGTTGAAGAAATACCTTCATTACTTGCATCATAATCATCATTGAAATCTAACTTTAATTCAGGATACAGGCTAAATATATCGTTAAAACCTGCCTGTACAACTGATTTTTCCTCGCAACATGGGCAACGTCCATTTTTACTATGTCTAGATGCTATTTGAGCTTTCCATGTATAGCCACAATTTGAACATTTCCAATTAGCAACAAGTTTAGAATTACAAGAAGTGTAATGAATATCAATGTCAGAATTATTATCAAAATCAAACTGTTTTAATAGTTCCGGATGTTTATCAAGCGTATCCATATCACAATAAGGACACTTGTAATCATTGTCGTTTATTCTATCGCACTGCATCCTAAAACTATGTCCCTTATCACATATCCACCAATAAGCTTTATTGTTTCTTAAAGAAACTTTATTGATATCAATCTCGTTCTTTTTATAATCCCACATAGCAACAGCTTTTGGTTCATTTGTTAATCTATTTGCTTGCTTCTTACATACAGGGCAATCTTGATTAATGATAAATTTATTTATCGCTTTCTTGTATATATGTCCCTTATCACATTTCCAATTGATATTGGCTTTTGATTCAACGGTATATTTGTTTGGATCTTTATCATCAGCCCATAACTTTTCTGCAATAGGAAATTGTTTAAATAATGTCGTCATCATCAAATCCTTCCATTAAACTGTCTGTTATATCAGAGATGATTGAATTAATTGGTTTATTAGCAGCTAAGGTTTTATTATCAAGATTAGTTTTAGAAACAACATCACCATAATCTAAATTATTAACAATAATATCAAAGGCTTCTGGTAAGCAAATATCTTCTAATTGAGTTTTATAATATTTAATCTTTTCTTTATTTGATAATAAAGTTTCTTTTTTTATATCAAGTTCTTTTATTTGGTTTTTTAAAGCTTTGTTTTCAGAAGCTAAGACTTTATTTAGTTCTGTTAATCTCTTGTTTTCTTCACTAATCGCAACAGCTGAATCAACGATTTGTTTAATTATTTTTTCCCTGTTTATCAACAGTTCTTTTGCCTGTACGGTTAGATGGGTTTTGTTTGAAAGCTCAGTTATATCAAGTGGTACATAAGCAAACACCTTATTAATATGATTCTCTAAATTATTATTATTTAGAGATTTTATGTAATCTGTAATTGTTTTTCTTCTCTTTATAATTCCATCATTAATGCGAATTCCTTGTTTTTTAATATATGTTTCAACATCCACATATTTAATCTTTTTATTAGGATAAAGCGATACATATTCATCAACGTATTGGATTAATGTTTTATCATCTATGCTTGCGGGTCTTGCCATATACCTTCTCCTTCTGTTTCCATTAAATATCTCGAATATTCGTTAGCTAAATTATTAATTTCATATAATTGTCTACTTATATCTTCTTCATATCCTTTTGCTTTTCTGACGGCTTGTGTGGTCATTTTAAGTGCTTTGTAGGAACTGTTTATCTTGTTTTCATATTCTTCCTTACTTTTAGAGAATACCCTTCCAGAGGTTCTAAAATATGGACAATTAGGACAATTACCAATCTCGCCATTTGGTCCAATTGAGTTTAAACAATCACTAAATATACCATTTGAATAATTTATTGAATAACAATTACCGCCACTTACTTTGACAAAGTTTTTACCAATTGGTTGTCTATATTCACTTAAAGAAAATCTTTCTTTTGTGGTTAATCTTTTATAGTTTCTATATGTTTGAGTTTCTACAAAAGAAGCAATATTAGTGTAATAATGAGAACCTATATCAATAGAATCATGACCTGCCAGTACCTTGGCTACACTAGCTGGCGCTCCTGAAAATATAACGCCAATTAAAGATAAGTGTCTTGTATCCCCTAAACAGAATTTATGTATTTGATTAGGATTTAAATGTTTTCTATTTATATCATCAATGAGTTCATATCCGTAATAATCTTGAATAATAAACTCAAAGAAGTATCTTAAACAAGTGTTTAAATTAATATATGTAAAATAACGACTGGTATAAGGTTTGCATCTTTCCCATCTTTTATAATGGGTGTCAGTGATAAATAAAGTATTAAGCTCATTTCTTTCATACTGGCTAGTTTTATTTAAATACCACTTAATATCATTGGAAAACTCTTCTGTTATCACAAAGGCAAATAAACTATAATCGGTATCTATCTTGTATGTTTTCTTTTTATTACTACCCTTCTTGTTATCTTTTCTTACAGTTAAATACCATTGATTATTGCGCTTGCTTAAACAATTTCTTGGTGTTAATACTATCTCTCTTGGACGAGTTGGAAGTATTGTTGATAAACGCCACCAATACCATATAGGAAAGAAGAATAATTTTTCATCTTCATCATTTGTTTCTCTCCAAAACTTTTCTATTAAATCTCCAAATAAGAAATAAGAATTGAAAGATGCCAATAGGCGTTTCCTATCACCGTTGGCGATTATTATGTTATTTCTAATAGACTCTAAAATATAACGATATTCTTCACTCTTTTCGCTAGTTTTAATAAGGTTAAAGAAATCAAAAACTCTTTGTAAAGAATGAATATTTGCATCTTCAAGTTCATAGCTCAAATCATCATAAGAGAAACTTATTACCTTCTTTAAATCATATATAAATTGACGTAAGGTGTTTAGAATAACTTCACCAAGCTGGGTTAGTATATATGCTTTTAATTTGTATATAAAATCATCTAAGCTAATATTTAGATTTGTTTCGTATTCTATAAAATCATCTTTTGAAATATTGAAGTTAAATGTACAGTTTGCGTATTCATCTGTTAAGTCCCATTTGTTAGAATCTAAACTACCAGTAAGGATAATCCCAGCATCTTTATAAGCATTAAATATTTGAGCCACTTCAACATCTCTAAGAGTATTTAAATTGAAATTTTTAACTGATATATTAATCTTCCTCATTCATTAGCTCCTTTATGATTTTTGATAATATTTCAAAATCTTCTTCACCATAAGTTTCCTTATAAACGCATAACATTTCATTTAGTTTGTTAGTAATTAATATAGCTGATTGTTTTAGCTTATTTCTTTCCAAGAGATTCTGACTGTTTCTATATAAAGCTTTTAATCTATTAGTTTCATTAATCATTTTGAATAAAGTCTCTTTGGTTAAAATATCGAACTCACATATCGAACAATTTCTGATATCTTTTTTAATACACGGCATTTTAAGCGCTGATAATAAGCAAAATGATCCATTATTTTTAGATACCGCTTCACCATTTCCAATTTTATGAACGATATTTAAAATAGCCTCTTTGTCGATAGATTTGACTAAATCACTAACTATCTCATTTGATTTTTTAACTGCGATATTTGAGATATTGACTACACTTTCTACTTCATATGGTGATAATGCAAATTCCTCAATCATTTTAGTTTGTGTATGTACATCAAACTTATCGATTTCTCTATCAGTAACGATACTTAATAACATCTTTGGAATATAAGAAAGAACTCCTCTTTCAAACAGTTCCTTAGCAACAAATTCAGGGCTATATCCGCTCATTTTCTGGTCTTTAAGGTATTTTATAGTTGTAGCGGCAAACTTTCCATATGAGCCTTTATGAGACCTTGCGATAGATGCTAACATATAACCTTTTACATGAAAGTCTTCATTCATACCAAGAACACTATCGGTTAGTATCTCTATAATTTGCATGTAGCTCTTATTGGCTTTTCTTGTATGGAAATTTGATTCTAAAAATAGATCACCTATTTCTTCACCCATGTTTCTATTGATATCTTTATAGTTTGTGATAACTCTTATTAAGCTTCCATTAGATTCACTTATTTGATACCAGCTCTCGGCTATGGCAAATAATTTGCCTATATGAACCTCAGCACTTTTAGGTACAAAGAATTTAATGTTTGGAACATTATATTTTTTGGTCTTATTGGGTTTATCGCCTTTAAACTTAATGAAATATGTAATCGAATAAAGGACCTTTAAAGCATCTTCATCTTTGAAATTATCTTCTTTTACCATTTCTAACACTTCTAATGGACTGTATGGAAGAATGGGATGAGGCAGTTTTTCTAAATCGCTATTTCTTAAATCACATATGAAATGAAGCGATATAAATAGCCATGTATCTATGTAACTCTTGCTTGTTGCAGCCTTATAATACATGTTGTTTTCTTCTATGTAATCTTCATTAAACATGTGATATAAAATCCTACAATATTCGTCTACTTCATAGGCATCATTATTAGGCATTTCTTCTTTTTCTAAAAAGAAATCACTTACATAAAAAGTATTGTAATGTTGTTTTGTATAGGCAAATAACAATGAAAGTGTTTGACAATTATTGTAAGTTAAACATTCCATTGCATCTTCAATTAAGGTTTTAACTTCTTTATCACTTAATGAGGTTATTTCATTAATTAGATCATTTAATAGAAATCTTATGATGTAATTTTTATTATCATCACTTAGATTTGATATGTTAAAGAACTTAGTTAATATCTTAGATGTTTCAGGGAATTTACCTTTTAACAGTTTGAAAGAATAATTTAATTTGTCTTTATCGGTATTGTTTAAGTTATCAATAAATTCTCTTAGTCGAATGCCAGTATGGGTAAAATTGTCATCTATTTCTATTTGACCATCATTAAAAGCTAATTCATAGCCAAACCAATTATTTGAGGCTAGATAATTAATAAGTTCCTGTTTGATGTTTTCATCATCAGTGAAAGAATTTAGATAATTATTTAAGTTCATTCTTACTTCTCCACATTAAGAAATCAAAGGCTTTTTCAGCTACTACATTATGTTGTTTTATGATGTCTGATTTATTATCGAGATAGACTTGTGATGACTCAACACATTTATCGCCTCGCCAATACATTAATTCATTAAGTTCAGCACCGTTTAAAACTAAATAAACAGAGAACCAGTGTCTTAAAATATGAGGCGAAATATGATGTGTTGATAAATAAGTTCCATATAAGACCACCTCAGGATTATCACTTGCTAACATTGTAGGGATACATTCTTTTACTGCTTGACGAAATTCATTGTAGTAAGAGCGATATATAATTGCTTTCCCTTGGCCATTGGTGTTTAATGGTCCTGTTTCTTTTTCGTATTTTCTACCTTCGTTAAATTCGTTGTAGTGTTTATAACAAGCCAACCAATTTGCCATTAGGTCGTAATAAACTCTTTGTTCACGATGTTTCTTAATCCCACCTACTGGCACATTATCGCTTCTTAAACTAAATTCATACATTAAATCTAATGTTATATCAACCACTTCCCCATCAATTGTTTCTATTCTTATGCCTGGGCCAAGTAAAGAGTCTTCCCTTCTAACATTACAAGACTCACTAGGTCTAAGCCCTGCAAAAGCACTACATGCTGCTAACATTAAAATTCTTGGATGGTATAAGTAAATCTGATTCATTATTATCGCAAAGGCATCTGTTGGAATATCTCTAAATATTTTTGGCGCATAGCGGTCGATGTAATTTACCTCAAATACCGGCACTTTAATCTTGATATATTTCTTACTTCGTTTTGAAAAGACCTCTTTTTCCTTATATAAATCATCTACTTTAAGTTTCATATTTAAACTTTTATCATTTATAAGGTTTTCTACAAAATCAATGATGTAGCCAATACATAAATCAACTGTGTTTTGGCTTCTATGAGTAAATTCATCATCGCTTGGTAGATTACATAAACCATAGTCAGTTAAAAACTTTTGTATCATTGATAATTTTATATCTTCTAATTTTTGGATATGATATTGGTCAAAATACAAATAGTTTAAAAGCTTAACCACCATTGTGATTTTTTTAGTAAGTTTCTCATTTATCTTGTGAGATCTCTTTTTATTATTGCCTGTAATGTACTTGGTGAAGTCTGTAAAAGCATAGAAGTCCCTGCCCTGTTTTAAAACAATCATTTCTTTAATATAGACTTCGCCAGTTTGTTTAATTTCTCTAACATAATTCCAAGTTCCAAATCTCATATTAGACCTTTCTTTTCTCTATTAAGATTTATATAATTGTGTATATCAGTAGCATACTTGTTTTACACTTTAATTGTATCTGATTACTTAGTATATAACAAGTATAGTTGTGCTATACAGGGGATTTTTATGATTTATTTTTTATATGAAAAGAATTATTCTGAAAAAGAATTAAAAATAGCTTCTAAGATGTATCCAGAAGCTGAGCAAATATTAATTTATGATTTGGAATATCAGTTATCAAAATATAGAGCATCTGATATTTTAATATTCGATAACATAAACGTTTTGTGTAATGATGATTACAAATTATATTTAAATTTATTAAATAGAGGATTTGATGTTTACTTTATGAAATCACCTAACTTTGATACTCAGATTGTATCAATGAAAATTACCAGTATCCAAAACAACAACATTGAGAATTTTCTAAAATTAGAAACTGAAACTTATCAAAACTATGCAGAACTAGATACACTACTACGCAGATGTCGTCTAATGGTAGCAACCGATCAAGGCAAACAAGTAGGTCTTAAAAAAGGAACCAAACTATATCAGGATAGAACAAAAGAAACAAAGAATAAAATACAATTACTTAGTAAAAAGTTTAATGGTTCATTATCAGATGAAGATGTTATGACGAAACTTAAAATTAGTAGAGGTACTTTCTATAAGTATGTTAAAGATATTAAATCAGAGCAAAATAAAGACACTATTTAAAGCGTCTCTTATTTTAAGTTTTTGAATTGTTTTATTATTAGTTTCTAGCTACAACAGTACCACTAGCTACTACAACACCGTTTGAATCGTAAATCTTATAGTCAACCTTAGCTCCGTTTTTCAAACCAGTAATAGAGAAATCTCTTGCTGTATTTTTAAATTCAGCTTCGCCTGTCTCTTTTCCTGTGATAGCAGCAACATCTGTCCAACTAGCTTCCGTAGTAGAATCTATTACACGAGTCTTTGCAGTGAATTTATCTCCCTTTTTCAGCATCCCAACTTAAAGTAACAACACCTTTGCTAGTAGTAGCTCTAACAGTAATAGCACCAGCATCAACAGCATTTAGCTTACATTATGGAATTATGTTGGCGTTATTATTTTTACGGTGAAATGTAAGTGTTAATTGTTATCTTTTGCCTGTGTGGCTTAAAAATCCGACAAAAATAAAAGCACCTCATAAAGAAGTGCCAATTGTAAGGGGAAAGTTCATAATGATTCAGGGTTAATATGAAAACCCCTTACATAAGATAATAGTAATGTTTAAAACTATTATTACTATTTTTTCAATTTTTTTGCCAGTATGGTTGCTATACAGGCAAATTATCCTTGCCTACCCTCTTCTTATTGGTTAATAATTAATCCAAAAATTTCTAGGTTATAACTTTGATATAATAATTGTATAATCTATTATTAAAACAAAAGGAGCTTTGAATGAATAAAAAATTATTATGCGTTTGTGCATTATCGCTATTATTAACTGGTTGTGGAAATTTAGCTACTAGCAATGTAGCCGAAGGTGAAACCGTTACAATCGACGCCACTGAAAAGATTAATCCAAAAGATTATTTAAAGAACTTAGATAAAAACGCCACTGTTGATTATGAAATCAAAAACAATGAAATGGTTATTACAGTAACTAAGGGTGATAAAACTGAGAATATTAATATTCCAGTACAAGTCAATGAACCTAAGGTGTCAATCGATCGCCATATCGAAGTTGATAAGTATGTAGGTTATGATTTAGAACAATATATCCATGAAGATGAAGGCGTAACTCATACAATAAACTTTGATGAGGACACAGGCAAATTATCAGTGACCTTCACTAAGGGTGAGTGGTCAACAACCATAGAAGATGATGTAACAGTCCTTGATAGCAACCCTATTAATAACTGGCCAAAAACTTATACTGGATGTGATAGTTTGGAAAGTGGATGCAATTACATTCTTACTTTAAATGAAGATAAAACCTTTAAAATCAAATCTACTGATATAAATTGGAGCGACACAGGCAAATACACTTACGACGGAAACAATAATTGGTATTTTGATAATAATAATTCTAACGATTTATACGGAAACGGTAATTATGAAAAAATAATAATCGCTTCTGGACAAACAATGAGTGGAATTCAGGCTTATTTAACATGCACATTAATTAAATAAACTAATCTCGGAAATCAATTCCGAGATTTTTATTTGGTCAAAATTAAAAAACCGATTATTTACAGTTAAGAGGGATAAAAATCCTTTAATAAAGGCGTGTTTCATGATCTCTACCACTACTTTTTAACGATTTTATTTTCATAATAATGGTCAATGTTTTATTTGTATATAAAACTATGTTCCGTTAAAAGTAATAATTATCTTTTAATAAACTATAATATAGTGAAAGAGAGATAAAAGCTCTTGTAATTATCGCAATTTGTGATATATTATAGGTGAAGAAATACTTGGGCTTAAGGGTCCAACCATGGCGGGGCTATCCCTCGCCTTTTTTATAAGGCAGGTGTAAAATGAGAAGTTTATCTATTTTTGTTGATGAATCTGGGGATTTTGGTAAAACAGATAATAAGAATCCGTATTACCTATTAACATTGGTATTACACGACCAAAGCAAACCGTTGTCGTTGAGTAAATTGGAATGGCTGGACAATAGATTAAAAGGTTTATTCTCAGAAGATTCTAATACATATGTACATGCTGGACCAATAATTCGAAAGGAAAAAGAGTTTTACAATTTAGAATTAGAAGACAGACGACATATAATAAATTCTTTGTTTCATTTTGCAATATCATCAGATATAAACTATGTTTCTTTTATTGTGGATAAAAGAGAAACGAATCAATCTCCAATTTGGTTACACAATCAATTGATTAAAATGTTAAATCAGTTTATAGATAAAAATTATAATTTATTAACTTCATATAACGAAGTTAAACTGTATTATGATTTAGGACAAAAGGAAATTACTAATATTCTTAACAGTGTGTTTTATTCTCGATTACCAAATTATACTTTAGGAAACACAGACATACATTCTTATAGATTATTTCAAGTGGCAGATTTATTATGCACATTTGAACTTATAAATTTAAAAAAAGGATTAGGTGGATTTACTAAATCAGAAACTATTTTTTTTGAAAGCCCAAGAAAATTTAACAAAGACTATTACAAATCGATAAAAAAAGA
>OIYG01000315.1_pt1 | contig 50557 bp, 37 predicted proteins | sample 1587861 | NCBI WGS metagenome assembly OIYG01 (sample SAMN03283272) | human gut metagenome | biome: human-associated habitat; material: feces | host: Homo sapiens | place: Peru | collected 2012
GTATTCATAATTATTCCTTTCTTTCAGAAAAGCACGGGTTTTCCGTGCTTTTCTATTTCTATATTTTTTTGATTAAAGAAGGAATTGCCTGTTCAAAGTTTACACCATAGATATTATGGTTTTCTTCCTGGAGTGTGAGATGAATGGATTCTTTTACAAAATCACATGCAATCTGAATAGATTCCTGTAGAGATTTTCCGTTGACTAGACACCCTGTTAAGGTGGAAGCCCAGATATCTCCAGTGCCATGGAAGTGCTGTGTTTCTTCTTCTATAAAATAATAGGTATATGTATCGTTATCTGCATCATATCCATATGCACCAATGGAATTTTTCTGTAAAGAAACACCAGTCATAATGGCTTTCTGACTGCCAAATTTACATAATTCCTTTAACATCTTCTTGATTTCTTCTTCGGTCTTGCCGGTCAATCTTGCGATCACATTATCCGGGAACTCGATTCTCTTTGCTTCTTTTAACAGATCTACGGTCAGCTCCTCACTCTTTAAGCGCTGCTCCATCTCTACCAGGATTGCCAGCTTATCGATAAACCAGCGGTCGATCTTGGTAATTTCATAAATATGGTCATAGGAAACGCCGCGGCGCAGTGCCTCTGCGATCACCCAGATTCTGCGGTCATCGACCACATGAAGCTGTGCCTCTAACTCTTCATCGGACAGTCCGGTAAAATCATAGGACATAAGGCTGTCCACATGCTGCTCCAGGGAACGGATGGCTTTCATCAGTGCGCCCTCGAAGTTATCACAGATACTCATAACCTCTCCGGTTGCTTTCATCTGTGTACTTAACGTTCTCTTTGCAGTAAGGAATTTATCAAACGGAAGTCTCGGGATCTTAACTACACAGTAGTCAAGCATCGGCTCGAAACTTGCATAGGTCTTCTGTGTGATGGCATTCTTGATCTCATCAAGTGTGTAGCCTAATGCAATCTTTGCGGTAACCTTTGCGATCGGGTATCCGGTTGCCTTAGAGGCAAGAGCGGAAGAACGGGATACACGAGGGTTTACCTCGATGACACAGTACTCAAAAGAATCCGGATTCAATGCATACTGCACGTTACATCCACCGGTGATCTTTAACTCATTGATAATATTTAATGCAGAACTACGAAGCATCTGGTACTCTTTATCCCCGAGTGTCTGGGAAGGTGCCACTACGATGGAATCTCCGGTATGCACACCAACCGGATCGATGTTTTCCATGTTACATACGGTGATGCAGTTTCCGTTCGCATCACGCATTACTTCGTACTCGACTTCCTTCCATCCTGCGATACAGCGCTCAACCAGTACCTCACCGACACGGCTTAAACGGAGTCCGTTGCTTAAGATATCGACCAGTTCCTGCTCGTTATGGGCGATACCGCCACCGCTTCCGCCGAGGGTGAATGCCGGGCGGAGCACAACCGGATATCCGATCGTGTTGGTGAACTTAATACCGTCTTCTACGGTATTTACAACCTGGGAAGCTGCACAAGGCTCACCGATTTTTTCCATGGTATCCTTAAATGCCTGACGGTCCTCTGCCTTAAAGATGGTCTCTGCGGTTGTACCGATCAGTTTTACTCCGTGCTCTTCTAAAAAGCCGGACTCTGCCAGTTCCATACCCAGATTTAATCCAGCCTGTCCACCGAGTGTTGGAAGGATGCTGTCCGGTTTTTCCTTTAAAATAATTTTTTCAAGAACCGGAAGTGTCAGAGGCTCAATGTATACCTGATCCGCAATCTGCTTGTCGGTCATAATGGTGGCAGGGTTGGAGTTTACCAGACATACCTCCACGCCTTCTTCCTTTAAGGAACGGCATGCCTGTGTTCCTGCATAGTCAAACTCGGCTGCCTGTCCGATGACGATTGGTCCCGAACCGATTACTAATACTTTTTTGATGTCTTTATTTCTTGGCATTACTGATTCCCTCCCATCATCTGAATAAAGCGGTCAAACAGGTACGAAGAGTCCTGTGGCCCCGGGCATGCTTCCGGATGGAACTGCACGGTGAAAATATTCTTTCCAACATATTCCAAACCTTCGTTGGTTCCGTCATTGACATTGACGAATGCAGGCTTTGCAACCTTCGGATCGAGGGTATCGGTATCTACCACATACCCATGGTTCTGGGAAGAAATGTAAACACGGCCGGTTGATAAATCTTTCACCGGATGGTTTCCACCACGGTGTCCGTATTTCATCTTGTGTGTATCCGCTCCGTTTGCCAGTGCCATGAGCTGATGACCGAGACAGATGGCAAAGATCGGTACGTCACTTGCATACAGTTTCTTTAATTCTTCAATAATCGATGTGCACTCTTTCGGATCTCCAGGTCCGTTGCTGAGCATAATGCCATCCGGATTGGCTCCAAGAATTTCCTCCGCCGATGTGTGTGCCGGATAAATCGTCACCTCACAGCCACGGGCATTTAACGATTTTGCGATATTGTTCTTCGCACCGAAATCCATCAGTGCAACTTTCTTTCCGCTTCCCTTTAATACATTCTTCTCGCTGCAGGTAACTTTATCCACAACGTTTCCAGTTGTATATTCTTTCAATTTCGGAAGAATTTCATCCAGATTATAATTTTCGTTTGTCGTGATCATTCCGTTCATGGTTCCCTTTTCGCGGAGAATCTTGGTAAGCGCACGGGTATCAATTCCTGCAATTCCCGGAATATCATGCTTTGTCAGGAAATCCTGAATGCTTCCCTGACAGCGGAAATTGCTCGGCATACGTGAAAGCTCTCTTACAATATATCCGTCCGGCCACGGTCTGGCGGATTCCATATCCGGTGTAATTCCGTAGTTTCCGATCAGCGGATACGTCATCACAACCGCCTGTCCTGCATAGGACGGATCTGTAAGTACCTCTAAATATCCGGTCATTGAGGTATTAAATACGATCTCACTGATGATTTCGCGTGTAGAACCAATGCTTGTACCTGTAAACACGGTTCCGTCTTCCAGTATCAAAAAAGCTTTCATTCTTTGCCCTGCCTTTCTTGCATCTTGGCAAAAAAAAAGAGAGAATCTCTTTTTTTTACCTTGAGTTAGTTTTACCTAAATTGTAAAAATTTTATCACAAATCGTCACTTTTTTCAACCTTTTTTGCAAGAGAAAAAAGTGACATATTTTATGAATAAATATACATATTATACAATTCCATGCATCCACAATACCATGAACCCGACAGCAACTGCCGCACAGACTGCCAGACCGCCAATGCTGGTTCCGAGGATCACGCCGGATGGAATTTCTTTCTTTTCATATATCGCGCGTGCCACGGTTTTTGCCTGCATCGGAACAAATGAACACGGCTGTGTTACCTCCATTGGATGAAACCGGCGTTTTGTGAAATAATCCGCTGTCCATGCCGGCATTGCCGATAACGTCACCCTCTGTAACTGATATTGATTTGCCGCATACGCCTTCATTTCTTCCAACAGACATCTGCCACATCCTCTGCGCTGGAATACCGGAAGCACATACAGCATGGTAATATGTCCCTCTTTCTGCATTCCTGACATGGCGATCATATGCCCCTGTTCAAAAATTCCCCACATGGTGAGAGTTCCTTCTGCAATCATGTTCCGGATGTTCGAATTTTCCGTATATTGCAGAAATATATGAATCATTTCCAGATCCGTGATCCGCGCACGCAGACAGTAATCAAAGACCCCCCTTGCAATACTGAGCGCTTCCGGAATCTGATCTTCCGTTAAAATCTCTGCTTTCATTTACGCTTCCTCCTTATTTTCCAACAGCCGGTCCTTCAGACCGCTGTAGCGTCTCTGTTGGGAATTATTCTCAATCATTTGTTCAAATGTTGTATCATCTCCCACTATCGTAACACATTTCTTTGCTCTTGTAACCGCCGTATACAATAAATTCCGGTTCATAAGCATACGGGGTCCGGAAAGAAGCGGAATGACAACGGCCGGATACTCCGATCCCTGTGATTTATGGATTGTCACCGCATATGCAAGTTCCAGCTCATCCAGCAGTTTGTACGAATATTCCACCATACGCCCTTCATCAAAATTTACCGTGATGGTCTCTGCAAAATCATTGATCTCCTCAATAATTCCGGTATCTCCGTTAAACACCCCGGTTCCTTTGTCTATGCAGAGTCCGTATTTGCTGCGGATCTCCCATTCCAGCTGATAATTATTTTTGATCTGCATGACTTTATCGCCTTCCCGGAAAACGATCGCCCCATGCTCTTTCTCCTTTTTTCTGTCCGATGGCGGGTTCAGATACATCTGCAGAATCGTATTGAGACGTTCTACTCCGAGCAGCCCTTTCCGCATAGGCGTAAGCACCTGGATATCGTATTCGCTTGCCCCCACAAATTTCGGAAGTTTCTGCTTGATCAGCTGCAGCGTAACGTTGATAATTTTATCTGCCTCATAACGCTTCAGGAAAAAGAAATCCATGCTCTTGTTATCCAGGCTGACTTTTTCTCCCCGGTTAATCTTATGCGCATTGACAATAATATCACTGGTGCTTGCCTGTCGGAAAATTTTTGTCAGCATTACCGTAGGAAACATCTTCGAATCAATAATGTCCTTCAACACACTTCCCGCCCCTACACTCGGCAGCTGATTCACATCTCCCACCAGGATCAGACGCGTGCCCGGTAGAATTGCTTTCAGAAGGGAATTCATCAGGGAAATATCCACCATCGACATCTCATCAATAATGATGAGATTGGTCTCCAGCGGATTTTGTTCATTGCGCTCAAATCCGGCATTTCCTTCCATTCCGCCATTCAGTTCGAGCATCCGGTGAATCGTCCGTGCCTCATACCCGGTGGTTTCGCTCATGCGCTTTGCTGCCCGTCCGGTCGGTGCCGCCAGCATAATATCTTCTCCGGATAATTCAAAATACCGGATGATCGTATTGATCGTCGTTGTTTTTCCCGTTCCGGGACCTCCGGTAATCACGAGAACACCGTTTCTTACGGCTTCCTTTACCGCTTCTACCTGATGCTCATCAAGATCCATTCCCGTCTTCTTTTCAATCTTTCGGATTCTGTCCTCAATTTCGATATCCGGAACATCAAACACAGCATTCAGCTGTGTCAGACGGGTAGCGGTATTTGCCTCCATATAAAAATAGGTTGCCGCATAGATCTGCGTACTGTCTTCCACCTGGCGCATAATGATCTTGCGATCCATCGCCAGATTCATGTAATGCTGCTCGATGTGCTCCGGGTCTACCTCAAGAAGCCGGCTTGCCCGCTGCGTCAGTTCCTGCATCGGCAGATAGGTATGCCCCTCTCCGGCAGCCTGCAGCAGCACATACTGGATACCGCTTCGAATCCGGAAATCGGAATCGGTGCGGATTCCCACGCGGGATGCGATCTCATCTGCCGTGCGGAATCCGACCCCTTCCACATCATCTGCCATACGATATGGATTTTCTTTCAGTATTCCGTATATTTCCTGCCCGTATGTTTTATATATTTTCACTGCAAGTGTGGTATTGATCCCGTATTGCTGCAAAAAAATCATTGCCTGCCGAAGATCTTTTTTCTGATTCACCTGATCCGCGATTTCCATCGCCTTTCTCTGGCTGATGCCTTTGATCTCCGCCAGCCGCTCCGGTTCTTCTTCAATGATACGGAAGGTATCTGCCTTGAATCTTCGCACAATCCTTGCCGCTAAGGCAATTCCGATCCCTTTGATCGCCCCTGATCCCAGATACCGCTCAATTGCCACCTCATCCTGTGGTGCCTTTTCTTCGAAACTCTTTACCTGAAACTGTCTGCCGTAAGTCGGATGTTCTGTATAACTTCCCTTTGCCTTAATGTTTTCTCCCTCGGCAATATCCGAAAATACCCCCACACAAGTCTCTTCTTCTTCGTTACACACCAGAACAAGTACGGTATATCCGTTGTCTGCATTTCGATAGATGATGTGATCTACATATCCTTCAATGCTCTCAAGATTCTCTTCCAAAATATGTTCCCCATTCTCTAAAAAAGAGACTGTTGTAAACAGTCTCTCCTCTTTTCTTTGTGCTGATGTTACTACTGGCCAATATTACGTTTCATCTGCTCATACAGTGTCTGTGTATAGCTTTCTCCGATCTGATCCACCATTTCATCTGCCACCGTTTCAATTGCCTGATCCATATACAGATCTTTGTACTGTGACATCGTAGAATCCTCGTCATCATCCGAGGTAAATGTATCTTTCATCTGTTTGATGACCTGCTCCACAAAATAAGATTCAAAATCTTTGATGACACCTTTTAATTGTTCCTCTGAAGAGTCCGATGAAATATTCTTTAATGAACTCTGAAGAGAATTGCTCTGCTCTGCACTTTTGTCTGCATTTGCAACCGTATAATTTGTACTGATTGATGAAATATCCATAGTATATCCCTCTTATGTAAGTAATTCCGAATCGCTGCCTATCGTTTCAGGTTATTTGCCGTCTCCAGCATGGAATCCGAGGTCGTGATTGCCTTGGAATTTAATTCATATGCGCGCTGTGCAATGATCATATTTACCATCTCATCAGCAACCTGTACATTTGAAGCTTCGATGTAGCCCTGATATACACCGGTCTTCGTCAATCCTGCATTTTGTCCCTCCAGCATCGGATTTCCCGAAGCTGCAGTCGCTGCAAGTTTGCTTCCTGACATTTTCTCCAGTCCTGCCGGATTGTTAAACTGATAGATTCCAAAAGACTGGTTTAATGACACTACATTGCCGGTTGCATCTTTATAGCCAATCGTTCCATTGCTCGAAAATACCATGCTTTCCGAAGATACGCCTCTCGGCACACGAATGGTATTTCCTCTGGAATCCAATACCGGAAGCCCCTCTGAGGTTGCCAGAATTGTGTTTCCATTCGAATCCTGACTCCAGGAGAAGTTACCGTTTCTGGTGTAATATGTCTGTCCATCCACACCCCGCACGGCAAAGAATCCCTTTCCTTCCAGTGCAAAATCGGTCGGGATCTCTGTCTCTTCACGCGCCCCCTGCGTATAGTTGGACATGGTCGCTGCCACTCTGGTTCCGAGTCCTACCTGTGCACCTACCGGTTTATTGGCACCATTTGCCGTCGTTGTCTTTGTCTGCAGTGTCTGGTACAGTAAAGATTTAAACTCGGTACGTTCCGTCTTATAACCTGTCGTATTCACATTGGACAGGTTATTTGAAATTGTATCCAGATTTGTCTGCTGCGCAATCATTCCGGTTGCCGCAGTATAAAGTGATCTCATCATACGCTTCTATTTCCTCCTTGCGGTCTTTCAGCAGCTATTATACTTTACCGACATTGTTAACTGCCCGGTCAAGTGTTCCATCTATGGAAGTGATTACCTTCTGTCCTGCCTCATAGGCTCTCTGAATTGTAATCATATTTACCATCTCATTTACAACATTTACATTGGAGGTCTCCAGTGTGCCCTGCTCTATATTGGCATCTGTTGCAATCCGGTTTCCTCCCGGAAGAAGGTTATACAGATTCTCACCATATTTTTCAAGATAGTCATAATTATCCACATCCACCATGCCGATCGTTCCGACAATCTGGTTATTCTGCATGACGTATCCCAGTTTATTCACGGTAATCGAAGCATTTGGATCCAGACGTATATAATTATTCTGACCCGGATCGCCATTCATTGCACCAGTGGCATTTAAAACATAATCGCCATCCTTCGTCACCAGATAACCCTCTTTATTTACGGTAAAGGCTCCATCCCGCGTATACTTCACGGAAGTATTTCCCTGCTTGTCCGTGAATGCCACGGCAAAAAAGCCGTTTCCTTCAATCGCAAAATCTGTGGTGTTATCTGTCACCTTGAAATTTCCCGTGGAATAATCCGTATATACCTGTCCAAGGTGAACCCCATATGTAATATCTCCAAGCTTTTTCGGAATCCCCATGTTAGAAGAATCCTTAATGCGCAAAGACATCTCATCGGCAAAAGTACGACTCGTCGTTCCTTCTTTTTTATATGCTGTTGTGTCTGCGTTTGCCAGATTATTTGCCAGAATATCCAGACGCTTCATTTCGTTTACCATTCCCGTATGGGCGGTATACAATCCTTTTACCATTTATGACACCTCAATTTTCACAGTTTTAATTTATATCGGCCAATGCCCTCACGAGCTTTATAGACATGCGATAAAAAGTGCGCATAAACGCACACTTTATGCATTAATCCTCGTCTCTTTTTCCTGCAAGAAATTCTACATATTTTCCGGTTCCGATTGCTACACAGGTCATAGGATGCTCTGCCGTCATCGTGTTGATTCCGGTACGTTCTTCAATTAGTTCCTCCAGACCACGAAGCAAGGAGCCGCCACCTGTCAGGACAATTCCCCTGTCTGCAACGTCTGCCGCCAGTTCCGGTGGAGTTTTCTCCAGTACGGAATGTACAGCTTCCACAATCTGTAATGTTGCCTCACGCAGAGCTTCCTCTGTCTCCTCAGAGCTTACCGTAATGGTTCTTGGCAGACCGGTTACCAGATTACGGCCACGGACATCCATCGTCTCATTCTGTGCCAGTGGGTAGCATGTACCAATTTTGATCTTGATATCTTCTGCGGTACGCTCACCGATCAAAAGATTATGTTTCTTTCTCATATAGCGGACCAGGGCTTCGTCAAAATCATCTCCTGCAATTTTCACGGAAGTGCTCACAACAGAACCACCCAGAGAAATGACTGCGATATCCGAAGTACCTCCTCCGATATCTACGATCATGTTTCCGCATGGTCTGGAAATATCAATACCGGCACCGATTGCTGCTGCAATTGGTTCCTCAATAATCTCTACTTCACGGGCTCCTGCCTGATAAGTTGCATCCTCTACGGCTTTCTTTTCAACCTCTGTAACACCACTCGGTACACAGACGCTGATGCGCGGCTTACGAAAGCTCTTCTTTCCAAGTGCTTTCTGGATGAAATACTTGATCATCTTCTCTGTGACGGTATAATCTGAAATCACACCCTGGCGAAGAGGACGGACTGCCACAATGTTTCCCGGTGTTCTTCCAAGCATCAGTCTTGCTTCCTCACCGATTGCTTTAATTTTATTGGTATCTCTGTCAAATGCAACAACGGAAGGCTCTTTTAATACAACACCTTTTCCTTTAATATATACTAAAATACTCGCAGTACCTAAATCAATTCCGATATCTGATCCGATCATCCCGAATGCCCCTTCCTATTTTCTTTTTATCTTTCTTTATCAAAATCCGATCTGCGTTCATGGCGCAAATCTGCAGTTAATCATATTTTTATGCATACAGTAACATTATATACAATTCATCCCATTTTTCAAACATTTTTTTATAGGTTAAAGCATTTTAATTAAATTTTAAGGAATCTCTCTGTTCCCGGGACAAAAATCTGTGCATTTTCGCTATTTTATACGTTCTTCGATTCCAGATACGGTTTTAAAAACTGACCGGTATACGATTCCGGAACTTTACAGATTTCCTCCGGAGTCCCCTGTGCAATCACGGTTCCGCCACCATCACCGCCTTCCGGTCCCATATCAATGATATAATCAGCCGTCTTGATGACATCCAGATTATGCTCGATGACGACAACGGTATTTCCGCCGTCCGAAAGCTTTCTAAGAATCTCCACCAGCTTGTGTACGTCCGCAAAATGCAGTCCGGTGGTTGGCTCATCCAGTACATAAATGGTTTTTCCCGTTCCTCGTTTGCTCAGTTCTGTGGCAAGTTTGATACGCTGCGCTTCTCCTCCGGATAATTCTGTGGAAGGCTGTCCCAGTTTTACATAGGAAAGTCCGACATCGTACAGTGTCTGAATCTTTCGGTGGATCGTTGGTACATTTTTGAAAAATTCCAATGCCTCTTCCACCGTCATATCCAGCACGTCATAGATCGTCTTTCCTTTATAGCGCACTTCGAGTGTCTCGCGGTTATAGCGCCTGCCACCGCAGACTTCACACGGCACATACACATCTGGCAGGAAATGCATCTCGATCTTTATGATACCATCTCCGCTGCAGGCCTCACAGCGTCCGCCTTTGACGTTGAAACTGAAACGTCCCTTCTTATATCCACGTGCCTTTGCATCCGGAGTTGCCGCAAACAGATCACGGATCATGTCAAACACACCGGTATAGGTTGCCGGATTCGAACGCGGTGTGCGTCCGATCGGTGACTGATCAATATCGATAATCTTATCCAGTTGTTCCACACCCAGAATATCATCGTGATCTCCGGGGATGCAGCGTGCCCGGTTTAAAGTTCGCGCCAGATGCTTATACAGAATTTCATTGGTCAGGGAACTCTTTCCCGATCCCGATACTCCGGTGATACAGGTCATGATCCCAAGCGGAACCTGCACATCAATATTTTTCAGATTATTTTCCCGCGCTCCTTTGATGGTAAGAAATCCGGTCGGTCTGCGCCGTTCCGATGGTACCGGAATCTTCATCCGGCCGCTCAGATAAGCGCCGGTAATGGATTTTTTGCATTTCATGATATCCGCCGCAGTACCGGCCGCAACGACTTCTCCACCATGGACACCGGCTGCCGGGCCAATATCCACAATGTAGTCGGCCGCACGCATGGTATCCTCATCATGTTCCACGACAATCAGCGTATTTCCCAGATTCTTAAGATTCATCAGTGCATGCAGCAGCTTGTCATTGTCCCGCTGATGCAGTCCGATACTCGGCTCATCCAGAATATATGCCACGCCGACCAGTCCGGAACCGATCTGGGTAGCCAGGCGGATGCGCTGCGCTTCTCCTCCGGACAAGGTTCCGGTCGCACGTGTCAATGTCAGATAATCCAGACCTACCTCCTGCAAAAAGCCCACACGGGCACGGATTTCCTTTAAAATCTGATTGCCGATGAACTGCTGCTGTTCCGTCAGCTGCATTTCCGCCAGATATTTCACGAGATCTTTTACCGACATATCGGTCATCTCATATATATTTTTGTCTGCAACCGTAACCGCAAGAGAACTCTGCTTCAGACGCTGTCCATGGCAGGCAGCACACGGTGTAATACGCATAAACTGCTCATATTCCTGCTTCATCGTGTCCGATCCCGTCTCCCGGTAACGGCGCTCGACATTTTTAATAAGGCCTTCCCAGTTCAGATCATAGACGCCTTCTCCACGCTGTCCTTTATAATGCACCTTTAATATCCGGCCATCTCCACCATGAATGAGCATATGCCGGATTTCTTTTGGCAGATCTTTATATGGTGTATCGAGAGAAAATCCATATCCTTCCGACAACGCTTTTAGGGTAGCATAGGTATAGCTGGACGGATCGGTGCAGGACTGCCAGCCCATTACCTGAATTGCCCCCTCGGAAATAGACAGTGTCTTATCCGGAATCATGAGATTTTCATCAAACTCCATCTTGTAACCGAGTCCGTAGCAGACCGGACAGGCACCAAACGGATTGTTAAACGAAAAACTTCGGGGTTCCACCTCATCCACACTGATTCCGCAATCCGGGCACGCAAAATTCTGGGAAAAATTCATTGGTTCCCCGTCCACCACATCTACAATCGCATTTCCCTCGGTCAGCTCAAAAACATTTTCCAGGGAATCGGTCAGACGCTTTTCAATTCCGGGTTTTACCACCAGACGGTCTACCACAATATCAATATTGTGTTTGATGTTTTTATCCATCGGAATTTCTTCCGAAAGTTCATACATATTTCCGTCCACGATCACGCGCACATAACCGCTTTTTTTTGCTTTCTCGAATAATTTCTGATGTTCGCCCTTACGCCCGCGCACAACCGGCGCAAGGATCTGGATGCGTGTGCGTTCCGGCAGTTTCATCACGGCATCTACCATCTGATCGATCGTCTGTTTCTCGATGGCACGTCCACACTTCGGACAATGTGGAATTCCTATGCGGGCATACAGTAGTCGAAAATAATCATAAATTTCCGTCACGGTTCCGACGGTGGAACGCGGGTTTCGGTTTGTCGACTTCTGATCAATGGAGATTGCCGGCGGAAGTCCCTCAATTGACTCTACATCCGGTTTTTCCATCTGTCCTAAGAACTGTCTTGCATAGGAAGACAAAGACTCCATATAGCGCCGCTGGCCTTCCGCATAGATCGTATCGAACGCAAGCGAAGACTTGCCGGAACCTGACAGTCCGGTCAGAACAACAAACTCATCTCTCGGAATGTCCACATCGATGCATTTTAAGTTGTGTTCGTTGGCGCCTCGTATTTTAATATATTTTCTCTGTTTTTTCGGCATTTTGTTTCCTCTCTTTTATCTATTCCTCAATATCCCGAAGCATATTTTTCAGTTTTACCATCTTGTCACGATACTCTGCCGCCGCCTCAAAATTGAGTTCTGCGGCAGCTTTCTTCATCTTCTTCTGGATGTCCCCGATCAGTTTTTCTAATTCCCTGCGGCTCATGGATTCCGGATCTTTATCAAATTCCATCTCCTCTGCTGCCACTTTTTTGGAGATTGCAATCAGATCACGCACAGATTTCTGGATGGTCTTCGGTGTGATTCCATGTTCCTCATTGTACGCCTGCTGAAGCTTGCGGCGGCGCTCCGTCTCATCAATTGCCACACGCATGGAATCCGTGATCTTATCCGCATACATGATTACATGTCCCTCACTGTTTCTTGCCGCACGTCCGATGGTCTGGATCAGTGAAGTCTCGGAACGAAGGAATCCTTCCTTATCCGCATCCAGAATCGCCACAAGCGTAATCTCCGGAATATCCAGTCCCTCCCGCAGCAGGTTGATACCGACAAGTACATCAAACACGTCCAGACGCAGGTCACGGATAATCTCTGCACGCTCTAAGGTATCAATATCCGAGTGCAGATATTTTACACGGATGCCAAGTTCGCTCATATACTGTGTCAGATCCTCCGCCATACGCTTGGTCAGTGTCGTGATCAGCACTTTATGGTGATTTTTCGTCTCTTTGTTAACTTCCCCGATCAGATCATCGATCTGCCCCTCAACCGGTCGCACGGAAATCTCTGGGTCCAGAAGTCCGGTCGGACGGATAATCTGCTCCACACGCAGCAATTCATGCTCGTTCTCATAGACATTCGGCGTAGCTGATACAAACAGCATCTGATCAATCTTGCTCTCAAACTCTTCAAAATTAAGCGGGCGGTTATCGAGTGCGGACGGCAGACGGAATCCATAGTCCACCAGTGTCTGCTTCCGTGAGCGATCCCCTGCATACATTCCACGCACCTGTGGAATCGTAATGTGGGACTCATCCACAATAATCAGAAAGTCGTCCGGAAAATAATCCATCAGTGTCTCCGGCATTTCTCCCTCGGCACGTCCTGCCAGATGGCGGGAATAGTTTTCGATGCCGCTGCAAAATCCGGTTTCCTTCATCATTTCAATATCAAAATTCGTGCGCTCCGCGATACGCTGCGCTTCCAGCAGCTTATCTTCACCCTTAAAATACCTGACCCTCTCTTCCAGTTCTGCCTCGATACGGTCACACGCTGCGTTCATTTTTTCCTGTGGCACCACATAATGGGACGCCGGAAACACAGCCGCATGCTTTAATATACATTTGATCTCTCCGGTAAGCACATCCACCTCCGTAATCCGGTCGATCTCATCTCCGAAAAACTCCACACGGATCGCCGTGTCGGTATTATTTGCCGGAAAAATCTCCAGTACATCGCCATGCACCCGGAACGTACCACGCTTAAAATCCATCTCGTTGCGCGTGTACTGCATGTCAATGAGTCCCTTGATCACATCATCACGGTCAATCTCCATTCCGGGACGCAGGGAAACCATCATGTTCATATAGTCATCCGGACTACCAATGCCATAGATACAGGATACGGATGCTACGATAATGACATCTTTTCGCTCCGCCAGCGCTGCCGTGGCAGAAAGGCGCAGCTTATCAATCTCATCATTTACCGCGGAATCCTTCGCTATATAAGTGTCCGACTGCGGCACATACGCTTCCGGCTGATAATAATCATAGTAGGAGACAAAATACTCAACGGCATTCTCCGGGAAAAATTCTTTCATTTCTCCGTACAGCTGCCCCGCCAGTGTCTTGTTGTGGGAAATAATCAGCGTCGGCTTATTCAGTGCCTGAATGACATTTGCCATCGTAAAGGTCTTTCCCGAACCGGTCACACCCAGCAGTGTTTCAAACTGGTTGCCTTCTTTGAATCCTTTGACTAATTTTTCAATTGCCTGCGGCTGGTCACCGGTTGGCTCATATGGGGCATGTAATTTGAACTCCATAATGCCCTCTCCCTTCTCAAATTTATCGTAAAATTAACTTTATTCCATGAAAAAAAGATAAAATCCATATCTTTATAGTCTGCACATATATGCTAATTTTACTACAAAGATCTGACTTTGTCTATCTCAATCAGAACATTTGTTCTCATCTTTCTTTTTGCCTGTAAAGTGTGTATGATAACAGCAAATACATGTCACAAAAGATAAGGAGATTTTGTATGAAAAGAAGAAAAGAATTTCATTTATTTCCCCTTGGAATATTGTTATTTACCCTGACATTAACCATAGTTTCAGGCCGGATTGCTATCCATGCGGCAGATCTGAATACAGAACTGCCCGCAAATGACTCCACGGAAATTTCTTCCGAAATTCCAACGGAAACACCGGTGGTTCCTTCCACGGAAAATCCCAAACCGGTATTGCAGGGACTTATCCATGATAAAAACGGACATTTCTATTTTTATCAGAATGGAAAAAAGCTGAAAAACCGTTGGAAAAAGGTTGGCAAGAACAAATACTATTTCGGGAAAAACGGACAGGCAGTTACCGGGAAAAAGAATATTTCCCATTACTTATGTTACTTTAATAAAAAAGGGGTTCTGACACGGAAAATCGATAAAAACAAAAAGATGGTTGCCCTCACTTACGACGACGGACCATCGGTTTATACCCCAACTATTTTAAAAACCCTGAAGAAAAATGATTCCGTTGCCACATTTTTTGTGGTGGGCAGCCGCGTATCGACTTACTCCAAAACCGTACAGAAGGCTTATGACAACGGGTGTCAGATTGGCAATCACACTTATGATCACAAAATTCTGACCCGGGTTGGGAAAAAGGAAGTTCAAAAACAGGTTTCCAAAACCAATCGTGCCGTCAAAAAAGTAATCGGTATAAATCCGGTTGTGATGCGCCCACCGGGAGGTGCCACCAGTTCCAACATCAAATCATGGGTGGGAATGCCTTCCATCATCTGGTTCATCGATACCTTAGACTGGAAAACGCGGGATTCCGCAAGTACCCAGAAAGCCGTATTGAACCATGTAAAGGATGGAGATATCGTACTGATGCACGATCTGTATAAAGCGACCGCCACTGCCTCCCAGACCATCATTCCGGAACTTACCAGACGCGGATATCAGCTCGTCACTGTCAGCGAACTTGCAGAGTGCCGGGGCGGCATGAAACAGAACAAATCTTATTCTAAATTTCCAAAGAAACAAAAATAGTGTCAGGCAGTGAACGATTTTACAAAAAAACGCGGAAACCATGATGGTTTCCACGTTTTTGTTATCTGCTTCGATTTTATACAACCTTACGTCCGCAGCACTGCTTATATTTCTTACCACTGCCACATGGACATGGATCATTCGGATATACCTTGGCGTGTTCACGCTTCTTCGGTGCTTTTGCCGCACTCTCGTCCTTATTGGTTCCGGTTACTTTTGCGACCTGCTCACGCTCTACCTTCTGCTCTACCTGTACATGATAGAGAAGACGAATGGTATCCTCCTGAATACCGGCGATCATTTCATCGAACATATCAAATCCGGCCATCTTATACTCAACCAGCGGATCTCTCTGTCCGTATGCCTGTAATCCGATACCCTGACGGAGCTGATCCATATCGTCGATATGATCCATCCACTTGCGGTCGATCACCTTCAGCAATACGACACGCTCCAGCTCACGGAACTGCTCGATCTCCGGGAATTCGGTCTCTTTTGCTTCATATAAAAGCACTGCCTGTTCTTTCAGATGCTGCTTTAATTCTTTGACGTCCTTGATATCTTCGATATTTTCCTCTGTAACAGGTTCAAGAGGAATCACCGGAAGAAGAATTTCATTTAATTCATTTAAATTCCACTCTTCGCGCGGAATCTCATTCGAAATACAGGTATCGACTGATTTCTCCACCTGTTCCTGAATCATCTTAAAGATCGCATCACGCATGCTGTCTCCATTTAATACAGACATACGCTCTTTGTAAATGATCTCTCTCTGATCGTTGTTTACCTGATCATACTCTAACAGATTCTTACGAATACCATAGTTGTTGTACTCGATCTTTTCCTGTGCCTTCTCGATGGCAGAAGTAAGCATCTTGTGCTGGATCTGCTCACCTTCCGGAACACCAAGTGCGTTAAATACTGACATCAGACGTTCGGAACCGAACAGTCTCATCAGATCATCTTCCAGGGAAATAAAGAACTGGGATTCACCCGGATCTCCCTGACGTCCGGCACGACCACGCAGCTGGTTATCGATACGGCGGGATTCATGACGCTCGGTACCGATGATCTTTAAACCTCCGGCTTCACGTGCATCCTCGTCCAGCTTGATATCGGTACCACGACCAGCCATGTTGGTAGCGATGGTAACCGCTCCGTGCTGACCTGCCTGTGCGACGATCTCTGCCTCCTGCTCATGGAATTTTGCATTCAATACGGTATGCGGAATTCCCTCACGCTTTAACATTCCGCTGATCAGCTCGGAAGTCTCAATCGTGATGGTACCAACCAGAACCGGCTGTCCCTTCTCATGTGCTTCCTTGACTTCCTCAACAACTGCTTTGAATTTTTCTTTCTTCGTCTTATATACCGCATCCTGATGATCGATACGTGCAATCGGACGGTTGGTAGGAATCTCAATAACGTCCATGCCGTAAATATCACGGAACTCTTTTTCCTCCGTCAGAGCCGTACCGGTCATTCCGGCTTTCTTCTCAAATTTATTGAAGAAGTTCTGGAAGGTAATGGTTGCAAGTGTCTTGCTCTCTCTCTTAACCTTTACATGCTCCTTTGCCTCAATCGCCTGATGCAGACCATCGGAATAACGACGGCCCGGCATGATACGTCCGGTAAACTCGTCAACGATCATAACCTGATCCTCTTTTACCACGTAATCCTGATCGCGGAACATCAGATAATGTGCACGGAGCGCGAGGATCACATTGTGCTGGATCTCCAGGTTCTCCGGATCTGCCAGGTTATCAATATGGAAGAATTTCTCAACCTTTTCCACACCCTGCTGTGTCAGATTCACCAGTTTGTCCTTTTCATTTACGATAAAGTCTCCGGTTTCTTCCTGCTCAATTCCCATGATGGCATCCATCTTGGAATACTCCGGTACATCCTCACCACGTGTCAGCTGCTGCGCTAAAATATCACACGCTTCATATAATTTGGTGGACTTGCCACTCTGACCGGAAATAATAAGAGGTGTACGTGCCTCATCAATCAATACGGAATCGACCTCATCGATGATCGCATAGTGCAGACCTCTTTGTACCAGCTGCTCCTTGTAGATGACCATGTTGTCACGCAGGTAATCAAATCCAAGTTCGTTATTTGTAATATATGTAATATCGCAATTGTAAGCGTCGCGGCGCTCATCGTTGCTCATATCATTCAATACAACGCCAACGGTCAGTCCGAGGAATTCATGTACTTTTCCCATCCACTCGGAATCTCGTTTTGCCAGATAATCATTGACGGTGACGATATATACCCCTTTGCCCTCCAGCGCATTCAGATAAGCCGGAAGTGTAGATACCAGTGTCTTACCTTCACCTGTCTTCATCTCTGCAATACGTCCCTGATGCAGGATAATACCACCGATAATCTGTACTCTGTAATGCTCCATGCCAAGCACACGGCTTGCTGCCTCACGTACGGTCGCATACGCTTCCGGAAGCAGATCGTCAAGTGTCTCTCCTTTTTCCAGACGCTCCTTATATTCTTTTGTCTTTCCCCGTAATTCTTCATCCGAAAGTGCCTTCATCTCGTCACGATAAGATTCCACTTTATCTACGAGGGGCGTAATTCGTTTCAACTCCCTGTCACTGTGTGTACCAAAAATTTTAGTCAATGCACTCATAATATATTTTGCTCCTAACTCGCATAGAATATAGGTATTGTACCACTTTCTCCACATTTACACAACTCAAAGGCCATGAATGTTTTATAAACTTTTTATGAACGAACAGGATTCTGCTATTGAAAATTTGTAAACAGCTTGCTATGATAAGAGGACGATTATTGTATTCCAAACACAAGGAAGAAACAGAAAGGAAGGTAACAACCCATGTCTTATATTTACAAAACAAAAGGCACCTGTTCCACACAGATCGAAGTGGAGCTGGACGGAAATATTGTTAAAAATGTGAAATTCACCGGCGGCTGTCAGGGAAATCTGCAGGCCATCCCGCGTCTGGTCGAAGGGATGACCGTCGAAGAAGTGGAGCGTCGTATCTCCGGTATCCGCTGTGGTATGAAAAATACTTCCTGCGGCGACCAGCTTGCAAAAGCGCTGCGCGAAGCATATGAGGCACAGCAGGCTAAATAACTTTCTAAATCAGACAGGCAACTGTCTGATTTTTGTTTTTTCTGCAAAATGCAACGGAATGCAACCATTTGTTGCGTAAATGCCATGAATTATTTCTTTCGCTTTTTGCCGTAATATGTTTTAATTTTCTTATCATCAAACAAGGAGGAGCTTTATGGAATTCGGAAACAAATTAAGAACTTTGCGTAAAGCCAAAGGATTGTCTCAGGAAAATCTTGCAAAGCAGCTTGGCATCTCAAGACAGGCTATTTCAAAATGGGAATCAAATCTTTCCCAGCCAGACATTGATAATATCATTCAATTGTGCAAAATATTTCAGATTTCCGCTGATGAATTACTGGGCGTTAATGTAACATCCACAATTTCAACGTTCTCCTGCAATCATCCGCTTTCCAATGCCGACATAAAAAAATACAAGCACGAGGCAATCATCTGCTTTGTCTTTTCATTTTTCATTATAATGTTTGTATATATCTTAACCATTTGTAAACCCGAAATTCAGGTGGGCACAAACAATCAAATTTTACATTTGTGGGAATCTGCTTTCTGGCTGCAAAACAATCTGCTGCCACTCGGCATAGTAACCCTCATCAGTATTATTTCAGGTATTATTTTAATTTTCAAATATATATCAGCAAATACTACGCAAAAAGGAGAATAACTTTATGAAAAAAACATTTACAAATACTCTCAAATATTTTTTAACGCTTTATTTTTAGTCACTCTATGCTTATGCAATACAACAAATGTATTTGCCTGTAACACTACCTCTGATGATTCATTACCAGATCACGAAGTAGTTGATGTAGAATATATTTCATATAACACCTTTATAGAATCTCAAATTTCGTCTAATACTATTTCTATCGAACCTCAATCACGTATTAAATATATTATCAAAAATTTGAGTGATACTGGAGAGAGTTTAGGCACTACTAAAAAAGTTCGCTATGGATATATTGTTGCTAAACCCGTATATGATAATTGGCAATATGATGTATACATAGATAGCAGTAGAATTCAAGAATCTTTTTTAACACATGGAACTGTTTCTAAACCTCGAGATCGAATGAGGATTGAAAAAGTTGTCGTTTATAAATAATACTCATAACTGCTGATTATATTTGAACGATGGCTGTCGCACGAAATACGGCGACAGCCTCTTTTTATCCCTGCACAACCGGCTGCAACTGCTGCCCGGCAAGTGCCGCCACAATCGTCTCCGGCAAAAGCTCCATCTTTGCCACCATCGAGTTTGGCTTTTTCTCATAATTATCCTGTGCAAACGGCACAAAATAAATGTGCTTCATATTCATCAACAGTCCGATGTTCTTAAAGTTTGCCCCAAGTGCATCATTTGTGGATATCGCAATCACAAGCGGTTTTTCATTTCTCATATGTGCCTTTGCCGCCATCAGCACCGGCGTATCCGTGATCCCTGCCGCCAGCTTCGCCGCAGAATTTCCCGTACACGGCGCAATCGCCATAACATCCAGATATGCTTTCGGACCGATTGGTTCGGCTTCCTGTAACGTGCGTATTCCTCCATTTCCTGTTATTGCACAGATGTCATCCATAAAATCTTTTGCATTTCCAAACCGTGTATCACAATGCTGTGTCTGATAAGAAAAGATGGGAATCACATGTGCTCCCATCTCCGTCAGTCTCTGAATCTCTTTCCTGGTTTTTGCGAATGTACAGAAAGAACCGGTAATCCCATACCCTATATTGCGATTTGATAAATCCATGTCTTTGCCTCTTTCCCATCCTGCCTGATTTTACTGTGTTCAAGAATTGCATCTGCCAGCACTTTGGCACTGCTCTTTGTCGTATACAGCCCCGGAAGTCCCAATGCCGCCACAACTTTGATCCCATATGCCTCCGCTGCCATCAGATCCGTACCGCCGGGTCTTGATGCAATATCAATGATCACGGCATCCGAATGCATTTCACGGATCATCGGCTCGCGGATCACAAGTGCCGGAACCGTGTTTACAACCGTGCGTGCCCCATAGGCTTCCTCCGGACCGTACGAAAAGTCCACTGCCTCATGTCCTTCTGTCCGTGCCAGCCGGCGTGCCTCTACGCTCCTTGCCAGCACTGTCACTTTTGCTCCCATCGCAGACAAAACCCTGGCGATCTCCCTGCCGCATCTTCCATACCCACTGACAATAATTTTCTGCCCCCGGATAGAATAATCACTGTATTTTAAAATTTCAGCAACCGTTGCTTCTGCTGTAATACATGCGTTGCGGTGCACAACCACCGCATCTGTCATCATATCATAATATTCTGTTCCCGCATCCTCACAGCGCTGTCTCCACTCCGGACCAAAAACCCCTCCAAACAATATCCAGTCCCGTTCTTTTTTCCCTGTCAGTTCCTCCTTTAATATAAGATTTACATCATGGTTTCTCTCAATCTTCGTAACAGGAACCGGCAGCACAAGATACCTGCTGTTGTCCAGCACTTCCAGTGCCTCTTCCTTTTCCACTCCCCGTCTCCAGTCCAGTCGGTGTATCTTTCCCGGAAGACAGGCGGCAAGATTGCTTTGTCGCTGATCCGTAACAAAAATCACGATATTTCCGGTCATATAAAAACGCTCCCTTCCATATAACATATGAAAGAGAGCGTCATAAGGTGCAGAATCGTTATTACTAAAGTCTGGTCTCTACAAAGATATCGTAGATTGCCTTGATGGCAGCCTCGAAATCGTCATTGCTGACACCAATAATAATATTTAACTCGGAAGATCCCTGGTCAATCATCTTGACATTGATGTTCGCATGGGCCAGTGCAGAAAAGATTCTGCCTGCCGTACCGCGGGTAGATTTCATTCCACGTCCCACGACAGCGATCAGACCCAGATCCGCTTCCAGATCAATCACATCCGGATGGGTCAGACGGCGGATGGAGCTGATCACCTGCTGCTCCTTGCCTTCAAACTCTTCCTGATGCACAAATACGGTCATGGTGTCAATACCAGATGGCATATGCTCGATCGAAATTCCGTTTTCCTCAAATGCCTGTAATGCTTTACGGCAGAAGCCGACTTCGGAATTCATCATATCTTTGTCAATGCTTACTGCGACAAATCCCTTTTTCCCCGCGATACCAGTGATCGTGTATTCCGGTTTCTGACAGGTACTCTCTACGATCAGGGTTCCTTCTGCCTCCGGATCATTGGTATTACGGATATTGATCGGAATACCGGCTTTACGTACCGGGAACACCGCATCCTCATGAAGTACGGAAGCTCCCATATAAGAAAGCTCTCTTAATTCACGATATGTAATCACATGAATCGGCTGCGGATTGTCAATGATACGCGGATCTGCCACAAGACATCCGGATACATCTGTCCAGTTCTCATATAAACTTGCATGACATGCTTTTGCAACAATGGACCCGGTAATATCGGAACCACCGCGGGAGAATGTTTTCACCTTTCCATCCGCACCAATTCCGTAAAATCCAGGAATTACAGCTTTCTCACACTCTGCAAGTTTCTTTGACAGTACCTTATCCGTCTTGTCTGCATCGAGATTTCCTTCTTCATCAAAAAAGATTACGGTTGCAGAATCGATAAACTCATATCCAAGATAATCTGCCATAAGAATACCATTCAGATACTCTCCGCGGGAAGCCGCATAATCCACACCGGCTTTTTCCTTAAAGTTTTTGGAAATTGTCTTAAACTCCTCATCCAGTGTCACTTTCAGCCCGAGTCCGTTGATAATGGAATCATAACGCTCTTTGATCTTCATGAGAGGAACACGGAACTCCTCGCCTGCCTCTGCTTTCGCGTAGCATGCATATAACATATCCGTAACCTTGGTATCCCTGGAATTACGCTTTCCAGGAGCACTCGGCACTACATATTTTCTGGATTCATCCGCACGGATAATATCGCCAACCTTGGCAAACTGCTCGGCACTCGCCAGCGAGCTGCCACCAAATTTTACAACCTTAACCATTTTTAACTTTTCTCCTTCAAGAATAATAACTTTCGTTATTATACTTCTAACGCCTTACTTTCGTCAATAAAATTATTCCATGTATATAACATCTGTTGCAATCGTGTTGCTTGAACCATCCACCTGCAAAATACCATAAGAGGCCGGTACACCATAAGGCGGTGATCCAATGCTCCCCGGATTCATATAAGAAATACGGTTGTGTTTGTCATAAAAAACCCGGTGTGTATGCCCAAACAATGCGGCATCTACACGCCGTTCTTCTGCCGCATATTCCAGATTCAGATATCCGGCTTTTACATTAAATGTATGTCCATGACAAATCAATATCCGCTTTCCTTCTATAAGAAGAATACGCTCCACCGGCTCCTGGCTGCAGTCACAATTCCCCGGCACCTGTTCCATCATGATCATCGGAAATTGCTGGTGCAGCTTCTCTGCGTCCACCCAGCAGTCTCCCAGATGAATGATCTGATCCGGATGTGTATTTCTTACTGCCGTAACCATATTATTTACATTTCCATGTGAATCACTGAGCACCAGAATTTTCTTCATATACATACTCCTTTTTCTCCAAAAAGCAAAAAGACCTTTGCTCTGGCACCCTCGCCAAGGCAAAAGTCTTTTTTCCTTCTCATTTCAGCGATAACTATCCCAGTCGTTTCCACTGCTTACTACATTTGTAGTAGGAATAAAACATGCAGTGTTCCGCCTGCTCACAGCGCTTTGGTGCAGTCTCAATGCTGCACTGGCAGTTTACAATTGCATCTGCCTTCCCCTTACAATTTCCCTTTAACATGACATCGTCTAAAACTTCATCTGACATACTTCTTTTTGCTCCTTATTACTACCAAGTTTTGTTCACGACGATCTTCATTATACAATATATGGTAGGTAAAGACCATAGGTCAAATCTCACAAATAGACCTGCCTGTTTTGTAAAAATTTTCACTTGACGAAACAGGAAAAATGCGCTAGAGCTCCAGCTTATTTATTAAGTTCAAATTATACTTTTCCGCCAATTCCATACATTTTCTGTAAGAATCCACATCCTGAATATGTCTCACACAATGGGCATCCAATCCGAGAATCGCTTTATTTCCGACTTCCCCGGCAATCTTCCAGAAACGCTCTGCCGGATAATGCCTTGCCCCTTCTCCCATGCCGAGCATGTTGATCTCCAACGGAATGTCCAGTTCCTTCATTTCTTTGCACAACCGGGTCATCTCCCAGTCGTATACCGAATCCATTCCCTGATAATTCATCAGATCCGGATGGGCAAGATATGCATAACTTCCGGTCTGCATCCCTTCGATTACGAGATCCACATACCTGCGGATACGGCTTTCATCCTCCGTCTCTGTACCGGTATATGGTCCCATTTGTTCGGAACCGAGAAAATGCTGTCCCATAATCATATAATCACATCCAAGATTCCGAAACAGCCGCATCTGCTCCTCATAAAACTCCGGAACGTATTCCGCTTCAAATCCAACATATATTTTTATCTGATCCTGATACTCTGCTTCTAGTTTCCGGATCGTCTCTACATATTCCGGTGCCTGCTGCATCGTCATGCGAATTCCGGATACATATCCATCCGTATACGGACACGGAACATGATCCGAAAATCCAAAGATTTCAATTCCCATGGAAATCGCTGCTTCAATATATTCTCTCTCCGTATCATAGGCATGCTGGCACCGCCATGTATGTGCATGATAATTTGCTTTTAAAAAATCCATTCTGTTGTCCTTCATCCGTTTATTCGCCTATCATTTTAACATGGAATACGTTTTATGACAACAAAAGACCGTGTGCATCCTCTCATGCCCACACGGTCTTTTATTATTTCAAATACTCAAATAAATTACTCCCTATTGTTTAAATGAACAATATTTCTATTTTTTTTTTCGACAAAGAACATATATAAGCGCAACGAAAGCAAAAAGAGCAGTTGCCATTATATGTCGGCTATTTGATTGTGGAATTTTTATGAACATACAAAAAAGTGTTACAATCAGTGTTGGGATTTCTATGATTGATAAAATAATAATAGATGGTAAAAAATCTTTTTCTCCGCCCTTTTTCATATCAATTCCTAACACAGCTACAATACAAAGAGGAATTATTTCTGACATTAATTCAAAACCATAATTCATATGCAATCTCCTTATTTTTCTTAATGCCCCCACCGCCTAGACCAAGAAACATTTTTTTTCAAAAGAACTTTTTCAGAAGAATCAGAATAATTTAGTCTGCACAACCTTTTGTAAGTTGCAACTAACATTAGTTTACTACAATTATCAAATATGTCAATGATTTCTTCAGATTTTATCAAATATTAAATACAGTTTTATATTATTTTCTATTACAAATTCGCATCATATATTGTATTACTTTAATCATGGAACATCTGCTGTCCCATGACAATGTTCTCCTGATTTTTCATACTTTCCGATCCACTGTGCTCTGTTTTCATAAAAAACAGCGCTCCCGCAAGGAAGAGAAATACGATCGCAGATACCCCGATGTTTATACTCCCAAAAGCCTGGGAAGCCAGTCCGACCACCGTCGTTCCCATAAAGGATGCTCCTTTTCCACAGATATCCATCAGACCAAAATACTCTCCGGAACGCTCCGGCGGAACAATCTTTGCAAAATAAGACCGGGACAGTGCCTGAATGCCCCCCTGGAACATTCCCACAAAAATTGCCAGCACCCAGAACTGCCACTGTGCTTTCATAAACACGGCAAAAACGGTAATCCCCGTATAAGCAGCAATACATGTTAAAATCAGCTTTCCCGTGTCATACTTTGTGGCAAGCCGGCCAAACAGAATGGAAAACGGAAATGCAACAAACTGTGTCACAAGCAATGCAAGAAGCAGTCCTGTGGAATCCAGCCCCAGGGCAGAACCATACGCCGTTGCCATATCTATAATCGTATAGACTCCATCAATGAAAAAGAAAAATGCTATGAGAAACAGAAAGATTTTCTTTTGTTTCCGTACACTGCGCAGCGTTTCTATGATACGTTCAACGCTTTCCCTCATGGCATGCGGTTTCCGCTCTACATAATGAATCTGGCGATACTGCTTCATTAAAGGAAGCGACATCACAAGCCACCACACCGCAACCACGGCAAACGCAATCATCATTCCTGTTTCAAAAGAAAATCCCATTTTCTGATACCCAAGTACAAAAACAAGACTTACGATGAAAGGAATACAGCTTCCTGCATATCCCCAGGCATATCCGGAAGAAGAAACCCGATCCATCCGCTCCGGGGTTGTCACATCCGAAAGCATGGAGTCATAAAAAACCAGACTGGAATTGAATCCAACCTTTGCAATGATAAAAATTACCAGAAACGAAATCCACCATGTGGTCAGTCCCATCAGCAGACAGCCGGCGCACCCGACCAGAATACACGATAAAAAGAGCGGCTTTTTGAATCCCCTGGTGTCTGCCAGCGTTCCCATAACCGGTCCTAAAACTGCAACAATCAGTGTGGAAATGGATGCCGCATATCCCCAATATGCCAGATAATCCACATCCGAAACTCCTGCTTTCTGTGCAAGATAATTAAAGTAAACAGGCAATATTGTAGAAACCATCAAAACAAATGCCGAATTTCCCACATCATAAAGAATCCAGCTTTTCTCCTTTTTTGTCAATTTAAACTGCATGTTTTACCTCTTTTCCATTTTGTACAACCTCTTTCCCAACCAGCTGTGATCCAAAACTATAATCAAAGATAGGTTCCAATCCCCTGCTCCCATCCAGATAAGTGCCAAACTGGCTGATCATCCGCAGTGCGCTGAGTTTTGCCTGGCGATAACGCTGTGCCAGTTGCTGGTTGCTGTCTTCACACTGTGGATTTTTACGGTAATTTACAAGCAGACCGTGCATTTCTTTGTAATTCCCGGAAACATACAAAAGCACATAAATAAAGAACCGCCTGATTCTGGATGGCGCAATCAGCATGTTATTATAGGCGATCATTCCTTTTAATGCTTCCCGGACATCTGCCGGTGTCGTTTTCGGATAAAACCAGCGGATCACTTCCGCATTTTCCATACACGGAACAATATGTTCCGTCAGATTCTGCCGCAACGGATCTTTCCCATCCGTAAGCATAAGCATACGGTCAAACTCTACTTCAATTTCCGTATGGGAAATACCACTTGCTGCAATTTTCTCATCAATATACCCATGGCAGCTTACATCAAGTGCAAAATGGTTAAGCACTCCATAGGTGTATGCCAGAAACGGTTCTTTTTCCTTCTGGCTATTAATTATATTTTTGGCTCTTTCAAAAAATTCTTTTCCGGAATGTCCATGCAAATCATATCCGATCTGGTTGACCGGATTCGGTCTTAATGGCTTATAGTAAAACAAAATATCCGGTCCGTGAAGTCCGATCAGATACAGCTGTGGATATTTTTCAATGATTTTTCTCTCATTCCCTTCGAGTTCCCTGCGAACCTGCTGTCCAAGCCGGTAATGTGCATAAGTTGACGGCATGATTTTTTCTCCCCTTTCCCTGTCATTTTATGTCCAATTATATGCCGGCTCTGTAAATTTTGGTGTGGTGCATGTATAAAATACAGGTAAAATTTATATAATTTGACCTTTTTCCAAACGTAGCATATAATAGGAAAAACCAATGGAACATGTATGATTCTGGGGGGATATCCATGATTACAATGTTAGCGAAAATCTTTATCAAAAACCGTCCGGCAAAAGAACAACGGCAGGCATATGGCACCCTGTGCAGCATCGTTGGAATCTGCTTAAACGTCTGCCTGTTTGCCGGAAAATATTTTGCCGGAATGTTAAGCGGTTCCGTTGCCATCACAGCGGATGCGTTCAACAACCTGTCCGATGCCGGTTCCTCTTTTATTACACTTGCCGGATTTCTTTATGCCGGGAAAACTCCGGATTCGGAGCACCCGTTCGGACATGGGAGGTTTGAATATGTGTCGGGATTTGTTGTAGCGATTGCTATCCTGATGATGGGATTTGAGCTTTTAAAAACTTCCTTTTCCAAAATTCTGCATCCGGAAGCCGTAGACACAAGTCTGCTTGCCATGGGAATTCTGGTATGCTCCATTCTGGTAAAAGTCTACATGTACTGCTACAATCATTTTATTGGGAAAAAACTCGATTCGGATGCCATGCAGGCGACCGCCATGGATTCGCTTTCCGACACCATTGCCACCTCTGTGGTTCTGGCAGCCATGATTATCATGCGCCTGACCTCCATCAATGTCGATGGATTTGGCGGTCTGCTGGTAGCCATTTTCATCCTCTATGCCGGAATAAAAGCGGTCAAAGACACCATGGATCCGCTTCTCGGAAAAGCTCCGGACCAGACGTTTGTCCGGGAAATCCGTGCCATTGTCATGTCCCATCCCAAAGTACACGGTATCCATGATCTGATCGTTCATGACTACGGTCCCGGCCGCCGCATGATCACCCTGCATCTGGAAGTTCCGGGGGATGAAGATGTCTTTCAGCTCCATGACATGATCGATCACATTGAACGGGAGCTGGATCAGAAACTCGGATGCGAAGCCGTCATCCACATGGATCCGATTGAAACCAATAATGCCGCAATTGCCCAGATGCAGCAGCAGGTAGAACAAAAGGTTCTTGAAATTGACCGCCGTATTACCATCCACGATTTCCGCCTGATCAACTGCGATACCCACACAAGCATTGCCTTTGACGCGGTCATCCCCTATGGTATGCGGATCCGTCCGGAAGACCTGAAGGAAAAAATTGAAAACAAGCTGCAGGAAATCGAAGGAAACTATCAGTTTATGATTCATGTGGATCAGAGTTATGTGCCTGTATAAAAATAACGGTTCGCAGATTTCTGTGAACCGTTATCCTGACAGCTTCATTTATTTATTACATGCATCGTAAGCATCCTGAAAGAAAATCTCCTGTGAGTTTACCGGCTCCTCATTGATATGACGGTCCTCATAAATGCCTTCGGCATTCTGCTCTTTTCCCTTCTCATCATCTTTCATGATGGTATCAAAGATATACCGGATGCGCTCCCGGATTGCAGGATCATAAACCGGAGCTGCCACTTCCACGCGGCGCACCGTATTTCTCGTCATAAAATCGGCAGATGCAATGTACATCTTTTCTTCATCCCCCACACCAAAACGATAAATTCTGGAATGTTCGAGATAACGTCCAACAACGGAAATCACCCGGATATTTTCCGTCACGCCCGGAATCTGTGGCTTCAGGCAGCAGATGCCCCGCACAATCAGATCAATCTTTACACCGGCCTTGGAAGCCTCAATCATCTTATCAATCAGGACTTTATCCGTCAGGGAATTAATCTTGACCCCGATATAAGCCTCTTTTCCGGCTTTTTTATTTGCAATCTGCTCCTCCATCATCTCAAGGACTTTGTTCTGCAGACATTTCGGTGCAACCAGAAGTTCCGAAACCTCATCCACCGTTTCTCCCTGCTGTAATGCAAGAAACACTTTTGCTGCATCGGCACCGATTGCCTGATTTGCAGTAATCAATGACAGGTCCGTGTACAGTCTTGAAGTTTTCTCGTTGTAATTTCCGGTTCCAATCTGCGTGATGTACGCATAACTGTCCCATTTTTTCTGTGTGATCAGGCAAAGCTTCGAATGTACTTTGTAATCGCCCAGTCCATACAGAATCTGGCAGCCGGCATCTTCGAGCCGGTGCGACATCTCAATGTTATTTGCCTCGTCAAACCGTGCCCGCAGTTCCACAAGTACCACCACTTCTTTTCCATTTTCCGCTGCCTCAATCAGCGCATCAATGATCTTGCTCCGGTCTGCGACACGGTACAATGTCATTTTGATGGATACCACATCCGGGTCTTCCGCTGCATCATTTAACATTTTGATAAACGGTTTCATGCTCTCAAACGGATAGGAAAGCAGAACATCCTTTTTTTCCACCTGTGACAGGATACTTTCATGCATGGATAATGCCGGAGTCTCCCGCGGACTTCTCTTTTCATAGAACAGTTCTTTCTGGTCACGCAGATAATTCTGCAGCGTAAAAACAAACGAAAGATCAAGCGGTGTCTTTACATTAATAATATGACTGGTTCCAATTTCCAGAAAATTAGACAGTTCCTGCTTTGCTTCATCATTGATCTTACGGCTCAGTTCCACCCGGACGGGATCCAGACGGACACGTTTTTTGATAAGCTGCTCCATCATATCCCGGTAATCCATATCTTCGTCATACAGATCATGTGCATCAATATCTGCATTCCGTGTCACACGCATAATGGATTTCTCGCGAATGGTATATTTCGGATACAATTTTGAAATAAAATGCAGAATCAATTCCTCAGACAGCATAAAACATCCCGGTCTGGTCGGTATCTCAATCAGACGTTTGAACACACTGTTGGAACACGGAACAATTCCGGTCTTTTTCTTTCCTTTCTGTGATGTCAGGAGCACAATTGCATATAGCTGCTTATTTGCAAGGAACGGAAACGGCTGCTGTTTTCCAATGACCATCGGAGATAAAAACGGTGCAATATGTGCATCAAAATATTGTTCAAGAAGTCTTCCTTCTTCATTGGAAAGACGGTTAAAATTGATAATCCGGATTCCCTTTGGCTCAAGTTCTCCCATGAGCTGTTCATAAATTTTTGCCTTTTTCTTTTCCAGCAGACAGACACGGGCTAAAATTTCTTTTACCTGTTCCTCACTGGTCATTCCGGTCTTGTTTTCAATTACCTTTTCTTTTGCATTCATCTGCATCATGAGTGTACCCACGCGCACCATGAAAAATTCATCCAGATTCGTCTGGTAAATGGATGCAAAAGTCATGCGTTCTGCCAGCGGTACCCGCGGATTTCCCGCTTCATTTAAAACTCTCTCGTTAAATTGCAGCCATGACAATTCCCTGTTTGTATAACATTTTTCGTTCTTTTTCATCTGATTGGTCTCCTGTTTTTCTATCATCTGTCTGATTATGTTTTCTATCCGATTGAATCCTGCTGCCAGCCAGTGCAGGAACCGGTTCCATCTATGCATATCTCTAATCCTCTGTAAAGAATGCCTGCATGGTTACATTCTCCTGTGCCACCTCCACAAGATTTACACAGCTGTTTCCGATACGGTCAATATTGTGAAGCACATCATTGAACGGAATCGTAAGTTTGGAATCACACTTTCCTTTTCCGACTCTGGCGATATGATTTTTACGCATTTTTTCATCCAGCTGCATAATCGCTTCCTTTTGATGCATCAGTTCTTTGATGTCCACATCCAGATCCCCGGAGATTGCCCTGATGCATGTTCCATAAATCGTCTGGATCTGTTCCATTGCCTTTTTCAGTTCCTTTAAGGCTTCTTTGGAATACTTATGTTTTCCTTTATTCTGTTTTGCCACAGTTTCCATAATCTCCCTGGTCAGCTGCCCGATCCGGTCAATATCACAGAGAATATACTGCATTCCGGCGCTTTGTGATGCCTGTTCCTCGGTCAGAACACCTCCGGAATACATGGACGAAAAATATTCATTGATGGAAGCGTATAACTTCTGCAGTGTTTTGGCTTTTTCCTCCACTGCTGCCGCATTTTCTTTTTCTACTTTTCCGTTACCTGACTGTAATTTTTCAATCATTTCATCCACAATTTTTGCGCAGTACATCACTTCTTTTGCCACCAGCTGCAATGCCGCTGCCGGCTGTGCAATCAGCTTATTGTCCAGATATTTCGGGTTCTCAAAGGCTACAACTCCTGTTTCCTTTCCATCCGGTACCAGTTTCATCACAATTTTTACCATCAGAGGGATGAGTGGAATCCAGATCAGCGTCATTACAAGGTTAAATCCGGTATGTGCATTTGCAATCTGCCGTGAAATCACATCGATTTCATTCCCCTTCGGCGAAATAAACTGAATCAGAGCTGCATACGGTTTTACAAGGAACAGGAATAAAATTGCTCCGGAAATATTAAATACACAATGGGCAAACGCCGTTCTTCTGGCATCTTTCGGCTGTCCGATAGAAGCCAGCACTGCGGTAATCGTTGTACCGATATTGTCTCCCAACAGAATCGGAATGGCACCGGTCAGTCCGATGATACTGGTCACGCCGTCCGGTCCTGCCTGGGATGCAAAATTCTGTAATACAGCAATGGTTGCACTGCTGCTCTGTACGACAAGTGTCATGACAGCACCCACGCATACACCAAGAATCGGAATATGGGATACTTTTCCGATCATATTGACAAAGAATGCACTGGATGCCAATGGTTTCATAACATCGCCCATCGTCTCGATTCCAAGGAATAACAGACCAAAAGCAAAAATTGTCTGTCCGATATTTTTGACCTTTTCCTTTTTTGATACAAAAGAAATAAGAAATCCCGCAAAAATGAACAGATAAATATAATCCGTTATTTTAAATGCAATAATCTGCGCCGTCATGGTCGTACCGATATTGGCACCGAGAATAATGGAGATCGCCTGTGGCAGTGACATCAGTCCTGCACTGACAAAGCCGATTGTCATAACCGTCGTTGCACTGCTGCTCTGTAACACTGCGGTCGTCAAAGCTCCCGCAAGCACACCCAGAATCGGATTTTTTGTAAGCAGGGCAAGGATTTTCTTCATCTTTTCCCCTGCTGCTTTCTGCAGGCACTCGCTCATCATATTCATGCCGTAAATAAAGATTGCCAGACCTCCGACCAGTCCGAAAATAATTTTCATTGTCTCGTTCACTTATTTTTCCTCCTTTGCGCCATTCAGCTGCGACCACTCTGTCAGCTCTCCCGTGTAAATTTTTCTGAGCTGATCCACAGATATTTCCCGAACCGGATTATCTTTATTTACGATCACTTCTATATTATCCTGTGCAATCTTCACCTTTGTGAGCAGTTCTTCTTCATATGATTTTAATTCGCGGGAAGACATGCCAAGATCGTACGTTCCTTCCATCGCACCGCTTAATCCATTCTGCGAATCCGTTTCCCGGATCTCAATTTTCACATTTGGATTTAATGTCTGATAGGTTTCCGCAAGAGTTTTCATTAACGGTGCAACCGATGTCGATCCTCCGATTACAATCTTTCCTTTTGCCTTGTCCGACAAAAAGGTTGCAGATTTTGCCACCGGAGTATATGTATCTGCAACAATGTTCTGTCCGGCACTCCGGATATAACGGATAAAATCTTCTTCCGCATCGGAAAGTTCCCCGGTATATGTCAGGTAAAAATTTCTGGAAAGGTTTTTCTTTGTAAGCGTTACTTCATGTACCTGATCACTTTGTCCTGCAATTGCCGAAGATATATATCCGATCGCATTCGGATCTTTTTCCACCTTCTGTAAAACATCTTCGTTTCCTGCAGCCGCCACGCTGTCCTTCGTTGTCTGATCCATTCCTGTTGCAGCATCGACAATTCCTGCTTTTTCCGCAAACGTGCTTCTGGTTCCCGATCCTTCCTCTCTTGTGACAACTTCAATCGCTCCAAGCTTGTCCAATCCATCCAGATGCGCGGGTTTTGCGGATGCACAGCCTGCAAGCAGACACCCAATCACCCCTGCGGCGACCACCCCTTTTACCCATTTTCTTTTCATAAACTTTACACTCCATATACTTTATTTTTGAGATTGTAATAATCGTAACATTAAAGTGTAAAATCAAACCGTTTCCGTATGTAAACCCTGTGTAAAATTTCTGTAATGTTGTAAAATTGCTGTAAATTTGCGTAAAGTCTGTAAAATCCCTGTAAATCGGTATTTTCACGTTCCATGGCATGAAACCCATTGTAAAAATATTTCCACAATGCTAGAATAAAATAGTTACAAAGGAAAATGTTTTGGAAAGGGAAAACACTATGCTATCATGTCCAAACTGCGGAGGAAATCTCAAATTTGACATTCCTTCCCAGCAACTCTCATGCGAGCATTGTCACACACTGTTTGATCCTTATGATTTTGACGGGAAAACAAGTGATGCCGAAGAATCAAAGACATTCGACGGAGATTACGAGGTCACGATCTTTACCTGTCCACAGTGTGGCGGTGAAATCTTAAGCACCGACAATGCCGCAGCCGGTTTCTGCAGTTTCTGCGGAGCCTCCACGATTCTTTACAGCAGAATCAGTCACGAAAAACGGCCCAATTATATTATTCCGTTCCAGAAGACAAAGGAACAGTGTAAGGAAGCGTACGCACGCCGTATGAAACATTCCATTTTTGCGCCAAAAGAACTCCGCGATCCTTCTTATATCGATAGTTTCCGCGGAATTTACATGCCTTACTGGGCGTTTTATATCTCCCAGAAAGGTTCTCTCTCGCTCAATGGGAAAAAGACTTCCCGCCGCGGTGATTATATTATTACCGATCACTACGCACTTACCGGGGATCTGGATGCCTACTACAAAGGTCTTTCCTATGATGCCTCATCCTCTTTTGATGACAACATCAGCGAAGAACTGGCTCCTTATAATTTAAAAGGCATGAAAGCCTTTACCCCCGCCTATTTAAGCGGATTTTACGCGGACACTTCTGATGTGGATGCAAAAGTATATCAGGGCGATGCCGAATACACTGCATCTGCGGAGACAACCGAGCGTATTGCTTCTGACGGGACATTTGCCGGTTTTACCATGGATACCATCCGTCCTGAACAGCTCCATACAAAAACAGAAACCATCGACAGCACCATGTTTCCGGTATGGTTTTTATCCTACCGCAAAAAAGACCGTGTCGCTTATGCAACGGTCAACGGACAGACCGGACTGGTCGTTGCGGATATTCCGATTGATCCGAAGCGTTATCTGCTCGGTTCGCTGCTTCTGGCAATTCCGATCTTTGCTCTTTTGGCATGGTCGGCATTTTTACAGCCCTCTTCCCTAGTAATGACTACCCTGCTTTTGTCACTGCTTTCCATCGGTGTCTATTGTTACGAATGCGTTTCTATCCACCAAAAAGATACCGGGGCAAATGACCGGGGCAAAATGTTCATCCAATCGAAGAAAGCTTCTGCTGCAGACAAACCGAAAACCCCTGAAGCCCAGCCAAAGCCAGCCGCAAAAACGAATCCGCTTGGCTGGATTCTTCCGCTTTGTGCTGCGGTACTTTCGTTTGGGGTATGGTTCCTACATCCGGTATCGGATCTCTACTATTACGGAGCCGCAATTCTTTCCATGGCTGCCATCCTCGTGTCGTTCATCAGTATTATCCATGCGTATAATCTGTTGTCCACCCGCCGGCTGCCACAATTTGACAAACAGGGAGGTGATGACCGTGCGTAAAATAAAACGTATCCTTACGGCATTTGTATTTTGTCTGATACTCTCCGCCAGCACCATACCGGTTTGTGCATCTGCAGTTTCCGCTTCCAATGAGGAAACCGGCTACGTTTATGTGCTGGATGATTCTGCCGATTTTCTGACAGACTCCCAGGAAAACAGTCTGCAAAAGCAGCTGTATGATCTGACCGCATACTGTAATGTGGCTTTTGTAACCACAACCGGACACAGTAAATCTTCCACCGAAGATTTTGCTGCAGATTATTTCGATGATGTCTTTGGTCCACATTCCAACGGTACGATCTTCGTCATTGACCGCTGCCTGAATGAGATTTATCTCTACAGCGATGGACAGGCGCACAAAATCATCACCAATTCCCGCGCACGTTCAATTACCGATAACACTTATACCTACGCGCGCGATAAGGATTATTATACCTGTGCATACAAGGTCTTTACCCAGATCGAAACGCTGATGCAGGGCAAACGAATTGCAGAACCGATGCGCTACCTCTGCAGTGCGCTGCTGGCCATTGTTGCTGCATTGTTTCTCAATCTCTTTTTTGCGCTGTGGAGTTCACGTTCCCACAAGGCAGACCGCAGACAGGTGATGACCGGATTGTATGCACAGATGCAGATCAATAACCCACGCACACAATTCATCCGCCAGTCGCGTACTTACAGTCCGGTATCTTCCGGCAGCAGCGGTGGCGGTGGACATTCCGGCGGCGGAGGTGGTGGCGGTCACTCCGGTGGTGGTGGCGGTCACAGTATATAATCCTGTAGAAAATGCGCATTTGTGGTAAAACGGCGCTTTAAAAAATGCGCATTTGCAGGAGTTTCTTATATTTTAAGCAAAACTATTAATAAGGGCAGTTTTTAAACTGCCCTTATTTGAATCATATGTCATTTTTAATATACCTTCCACTTGTCAGATAAACGCTTCATTATTTTTTTGTAAGAAAACTATCAAGTTCCCCATATACTGTATTATCTGAAGATATTAAAATTTTTCCATTATCTGTATATAAGTAGTTCAAATATTCATATGGCAAGTCTATCTTGTTAAGCTTATTATGGCGACTGTCAATATTCCAGATTTCTCCTGTATCCCTGGAATATACCAAAGCATAATCTGCTTTTTTATCTCTGCCAGGTATCGCAATATCCAAATCTATCTTATTTATTATTTTTGCAACGGTCTTCCCCGATGCTACACGAAAAAGTACTCCTCTCCCACTAAATGTTCTTATAAAACCATATTTTCCTGACATCTCAAACTTTGAAATTCTTTCATTTTTTAGCAAATTGATAATTTTTTTATCCAGCTTCAAACTATCAATATAGTTTCCAGCACAATTATACTTTTCTATTATCCATGAGTCCTTCCCAGAACTGTTTCTCAATCGAACTAAAGCATATATTTTTGACTGATATACTGCGAAATTATATAACACTTCACCATTTTCTTTTTTTCTGTTATAATCCTTCGATATCAGAATATCAAATTTTTTATTTTTTCCACCAGAAACATCATATGAATCCAAATAAGTTATACTTTTCTTTTTATTTTTTTTACCTTTTAATGATATAATTTTATCCTTACATACTTTCACATAAATTAATGTTTGATCTGTAGAATCACTTACTATTTTCTGTAATTTATGGTCTCCAACATTTATTTTATATAGTGAATTTTCTAACTTCCCATCAGGATACTTTTCAGTTCCTACAACTCTGTTGCAATAGAAAAATACCTCATTTCCCACAACCACAACATCGCCGGAGTTAATATATGGATCTTTAATACTCCCTAATCTGTATGTCTGCTTATCCGTTATATTGTAATTGTAAAAAACCAAATTTGTAACCCCATTTTCATATTTAGAATAAACAATATTATCATCTACAAGACATTCTATGTTATCTATGTATTCGTTATCCATTCGAAGCGACTTCCACGTATATCCACTATCACTTTTCAAATCTGTTTCAAAAATATGATTATCTATTGTTGCAGTTTTATTACAGCCCAAACTAAAAAAACATATGGTAATGGCTATTAATAATAAGCCGACTCTTTTTTTCATTTTAATAATCCTCCATAACCCCCAAATGCTTCTTTTATTGTATAAATAAAAATAAGCGAAAGTAGTGCAACAGTATCAGGTGGACTTCTTTTAGAGCAGCTTCCGCAGCCCCTTCGGGTAGTGATTCTTCATCACAGAACCTGCAAGTTTGCCCCAGCCGAGGCTGTATCCATCTACCGTGATCAGATACCAGCCCTTCTCCCCTTCTGCCGGAAACGTCTGCCCGGCCAGATACGCGCGTGCTTCATCCACAGACAGATTCCAGCTGTGGCATGCTTCCTGCGCAGAAATTGCAAGTGCCAGTGCGTGTGCCGGTTCCAGCCGGTTCTTTTTAACTGTGCCAAGATGCAGGCCCGGACGCAGCACATGCAGCCGTCTGGTTGCCGGCATATGTTCCGGCATCAGATACAGCTGCTCTCCAAAAAGAAACAGCCTCCCGGCATCATCTGCCGGTATCTTTCCAAGAAACTCCTGTAATCCTGCAAGATACGCTTTTGCTTCTCCCTTTGCCAGCGGTTTTTCTTCTCCATTCGCACAATATCCCCGGTAATTTTGCGAAACGGTTCCCTCTTTTTCCAGAACCGCAACGAAATGTCCCTCTCCGTGCAGATGATGCGGAAATAACCGGATCGTATCGCCAATCTCCGCTGCCGGATGTTTTGTCCATGCCGCTACACCGTCTGCCATTCCCGGATATTTTTTCACCGGCACAATATGAAACTGCGGATGCTGTTCCAGAAAACGGCTGATCGTTCCCTCGTTTTCCTCCGGTGCAAAGGTACAGGTAGAGTAAACCATACGTCCTCCCGGCCGGAGCATGGAGGCCGCACATGCAAGAATTTCCTGCTGCCGCGCCGCACAGATCTGAACATTTTCAGGACTCCACTCCTCACACGCCTGTTCATTTTTACGAAACATTCCTTCCCCGGAACACGGAGCATCTACCATGATCCGGTCAAAATATTCCGTAAACATTCCCGCAAGTGTCTGCGGACTCTCGTTTGTCACCATCACATTTTTTACACCCATCCGTTCCATATTCTCGGAAAGAATCTTTGCCCGCGCCGGATGAATCTCATTACTGACAAGGAGCCCTTTTCCCTGCATCGCTGCCGCAATCTGTGTACTTTTGCCCCCCGGTGCCGCACATAAATCCAGAACTTTTTCGCCCGGCTGTGCATCCAGATATGCAGCCGGTGCCATGGCACTCGGCTCCTGAATATAGTACACGCCCGCCTCGTGATACGGATGTTTTCCCGGCTGATCTTCCTTTTCGTAATAAAACCCGTTCGCTTCCCACGGCACCGGCTGCAGATGAAAGGAAGTTTCCTCTATAAGCCGGTCTGTGTCGGTTTTTGACGGATTGATCCGCAGTGCCTGATAACGCGTATCTTCGTAACTGTTTAGAAATGCCGGGTATTCTTCCTCCAGCATTTGTTTCATTCGATCTAAAAAAAGTTGTGGAAGCATATCATTTCTCCTAAAGTTCTCCTAAAGTTTTCCAAAAAAACTTGGCAAAATATCCAACAAATAGTAAAATATAAATATGATAAAACGAAAGTACATGAGAACAAGACAATTAAAACCGGGCATGAAGCTCGATCATCCGGTCGTTGACCGTCTGGGACGTAATCTCGTTGCCAGAGGTGCCGAACTGGATGATTATATGATTGATTCCCTGTTGAAACTGGGTATTATGTCTGTTTACATTCAGGAGGGGGAAGAAGAGGAAAACCCAGAACAGGTTCCTACTTCTCCGGAAGCAGAAAAAAATATCGAACGGCTCCGTACCGAAGACCGCGCAAAAGTTACTCTTTCTGCCAGCATCCGTGAACGTGTCTCTACCGGTATCCAGTTTATCTACAACAATACAACCTCCGAGGAAATGGTTGCCACCACAGAGAGCATTGCCGATGACCTGATGCGTTCCATTAAAAGCAATGATGCCATCGCAATTGATATCTCCACACTCAAAACCAGTGACGAATACACATTCAAACACAGCGTGGATGTAGCAACCATTTCCATGATCGTTGCCAAGCAGCAGGGACTCTCTCCCGAAGAAGTACGGGAAATCGGTGTCTGTGGTTTGCTGCACGACATTGGAAAAACCAAAATTCCAAATGCTATCTTAAACAAACCGGGCAAACTCACTGATGACGAATTTGCCATTATGCGGCAGCACTCGACATACAGTTACAACATGATCAAGGATCGTGCGGAATTTTCTCCGGCTGTCTGCCTTGGTGTTTTGCAACACCATGAAAAGATCAATGGAAGCGGATACCCGATGGGTGTGTCTGCGGAGAAAATCTGCCCCTATGCCAAGATTCTGTCCGTAGCGGATATCTATGATGCCCTGGTTACCGAACGCCCCTATAAAAAAGCCTATTCCCAGAGAGATGCCGTGGAAATGATTATGTCCATGACCATGGAACTCGACATAACTGCCATGAAGAGCTTCCTTGAAAGCATGATTCTATATCCGGTAGACAGCATCGTAGAACTGAGTAACGGCGAACAGGCGCGTGTGGTCAAAAATATTCCGCACTATATTCTCCGTCCTGTGGTTGTCGGGCTTACCAGCGGTAATGTCTACAACCTTGGAGAAGATATCAATTGTGCCAATATCATCATTCTTTAAACAACAGGGAACAGCTTTCGCTGTTCCTTTTTTATTGTGTTACCTCTTCACTTTCAAAAGGCTGTGCCGTCTCCGGCAGAAACGCATCGTAAATATCCACATGATCATAGATACAGCGCCAGCTGCTGGTGGACCCTGCAGTCACACAGATATACTCTTTTCCATCCGGTGTCTGCGCCATACTTGCCGCACAGCTTCCGGACTGATTCACAAAACCTGTCTTTGCCCCGATAATTTCACTGTGTGTATCCTTATCTTCAATTCTCCGCAAAAACCAGTTGGATATTGTAATCCCATCCGGATGTGGTTTGGATTTTGATGTCGTATAGGTTCGCGTTCCAAGAACTTCCCTGCACAGATCATTGTCCATTGCGGCTTTTAAAATCATTGCCATATCATACGGCGTACTGTAATGGTCATCATTGTATATGCCGACACAGTTGGTAAAATGTGTGGTCTCCGACAATCCCATTTTTTCCAGTTCCTGATTCATCATATCCACAAATGCTTCCTGTGAACCGGCCACATAAGTTGCCAGAGAAACCGCAGAATCTGCCCCTGATGGCAAAATGGTTCCATAAAACAGATCCCTTACCGTTACCTGCTCATCCACTTCGTATCCGGTATTGCTGCAGTCATTACTATAACTGAAATCTGTGGCATCAATACTGATGGTAACCAGCTCGTCCAGCTGCTCTGGCTTAATATTTTCCGCTGCTACCAGCACGGTAAAGATTTTGGTCATAGATGCTGGAATCATACGTTTTAATGCATCTTTTCCAGCCAGAATCGTTCCGGCATCCACATCAATGAGAATTCCCTGCTTGCTGACAACGGACTTCGGAAGCGATTTTGTCTCTGCGGTCTCCGTAGCGGAATAATCAAATACTTCCTCTGTTTCCGTCGGTATTTCCGATGCCTGCTCCTGCTGCGTCGGCTCGATCATCTTTGGATCTTTTTTGTTCTTTCCCTTTTTCCCCGGCACAACTGCCAATACCACAACAACTGCTAAAATTACAACTGCTGCAACGGCTATGTACCATCTGTTTTTTCGTTTCTGCATTTTCTTATCTCCTGTCCTGCCTGAATTGCTCTTTTGTATCATAGCACTTTCCGGCTATAAATTGCAATCCATCAGATACAAACGAGATGCAAAATCTGGAAAATACCGTACGTTCTCATCATACCCGGTGCCTCCGAATGCCGGGTGCAAATGTACACCTCCATACATCAGGGCATCCCCGTATGCACAGAAATCCTCCGTTTCCCCATCCATCTTTACAAATTTTGCCAGCAGATGATGTGTCACGGAATCCGGGCGGATATGTACCGGAGCAACCGTGTTGACCAGATCCCCAAACTCCAGAATACTGTACGTTAACGCGCGGTTGGTAAAATGGTACCGTTTCTCTTTTGCAAGTCCTTTGGGATAATACGCATGAAACTGTGTATTCGGTTCCGCAAGTTTCTGCATCAGCATGCCGACTGCCTGTGTCTGATCTTCTGAAACACAGGTCCATTCTGTGAGATTTCCGTCAGCAAATGTCCGCCCACGATAAAATGTGCCCTGCTGCAATACACTACGCCACTTCCTGTACAGTGCAATCTGAGCCCTGATCTCCTCAAGTTCCTCTCTGGTACAGTCACAGAAATTACATTCATACCCCAGCACTGCGAATGCGGCAACTGCAAAGCGGGTCGTAAGCGGTGTCCGGCGCAGCGTCTGATGGTTCGGACACGCAGATACATGTGCACTCACCGTCGAGAGCGGATACCCGTAACTGTAATTTGTCTGTATGTCCGCCCTGCAACAGGCATCTGTGTCATCGCTTCCCCAGATCTGCGGAAAATAGCACAAAATTCCGGGATCAAAACGGTTTCCGCCTGCTGCACACCCTTCAAATAAAATTTCCGGAAAACGACAGGTCAGTTCCTCCATGCACCGGTACAGTCCCAGCACATAACGATGTGCCACCTCTCCCTGCTGTGCGGCCGGCAGGCTCTGTGAATAATAATCGGAAAACGTCCGGTTCATATCCCACTTCACATAAGAAACCGGTGCCGAAGAAAAGACCTTTGTCATACTGGCAATGATATACTCCTGCACTTCTCTCCTGCCAAGATCCAGAATTCTCTGGTTTCGTCCTTCTGCATGTGGTTTTCCGGGAATTTCAATGGTCCAGTCCGGATGCTTCCGGTAAAGGTCACTGTCCACACTGACCATCTCCGGCTCTACCCAGATCCCAAAAGAAAGCCCCAGATCTGTAATTTTTTTGGCAAGGCGCGATAAGCCGCCGGGCAGTTTTTTTGTATTCGGCACCCAGTCTCCCAATGAAGAAGTGTCATCGTTTCGTCTGCCAAACCAGCCGTCATCCACCACAAACAATTCGATTCCGGCATCTTTTCCCGCCTTTGCCAGCTTTAAGAGCCTGCTCTCACTGATATCAAAATAGCAGGCCTCCCAGCTGTTTAAAAGTACCGGGCGCGGCCTGTTTTTCCAATATCCGCGCACGATATGCTCCCGGATAAACGCATGCATCTGCCGGCTCATGCCTCCCCATCCATCCGGCGCATAGGTCATAAAGGCCTCCGGTGCCTGAAACTGTGCTCCCGGCTCCAGTTTCCACGAAAATTCCCGTGGATTGATCCCCGTAAGAAGCCGGAGTTTTCCAAAACTGCTGACCTCCGCAGTCTCACAGTGATTTCCACTGTAGATCAGATGAAATCCGTAACAGTCTCCCTGATCTTCTCCCGTTTTCGGACGGCTCAGCATCACAAACGAATTTGCCCGGCTCGACGTGGTTCCGGTAAAAGAATCATTGACAATTCTGCCACCGGTCAGCGTCTGGTCACAGCGGTGCATCTCCCGCGCCCATGCGCCGCGAAATGTCGTAAAAATATAATCACTGTCATCAAAATCCAGCTGCAGACTCATCAGACGCGTAAGCTGTACATCCTGACTGCTGGCATTGACGATCTTCGCACTCCGTCCGATCACATCTGCCGCCTCATAGACATAGTAGTAGAGCAACAGCTTCAGATCATACTGCCGGTCCACCATTGTCACACACAGCTGCTGCACTTCTCCCGCACTTCCATAGGAACCCGGAAGTCCGTCCAGCGCATCTTTTTTCCCGGTAATAACGGCATCTTCATAGCGGAAATCCAGAGTCTTTGCCCCATCATAAAGAATGGCCTCAACAAACGGCTCACGGATATCGCCCTTTCCGTACGAAGACATTTCCAGCCGCACATCCTCCAGCGAAAAACCGGCATGCTCTTTTTCACAGATATTCACATTTCCCGGTGCAAACACATGCTTTTCCACCAGAATTTCAAGATCATCCGGATGCTCGATATGAATAGTTCTCCCGTAATACAGATGCTCCGGATGTCCCCCCGGCAGAATGGAAAATGCATATGTTGTATGTGCCGTATCCAGTACGAATGCCTGTCCAATTTTACGAATCATAGCTGTCATCCTTTCTTTTAGCAGTTCTCCTGATTTTTAATTGCTGCATTAATCTCCTGCAGCTTTTTCTCTGTCAAAATATATTTTTTCCGAAATACCAATACCGCGATGAAAAGACCGATCATCGGAATTCCCGCCATCGTCAGCCGCAGTCCCAGAACCGAAGAATCCGCTGCACGCGCAACAACCGCTGCACTTGTATCCTGCTTGAGGTTACAGAGAGACAGACAGATCGCTGCGATCAGCACGGCAACTCCCGAAGCCAGTTTCACAACAAACGTCTGCATGGAAAAAATCACACTTTCATCACGGCGGTGATTTTTCATTTCCCCATAATCTACCGTATTTGCCAGAAATACTGTGGTAAGCACAGTCAGCATGCCAAATGCCGCAAAAATCAAAAATCCCGGCACCACCAGGGCTCCAAGCACAGTATGACCGCCAATCATCAGCACAAGCAGAATCGCATACCCTGCGATTGCCATTCCAAAACTCAGGTAGAACACACGGATACTGCTCATAAACTTCCGCAGCAGCGGAAACAATACCATCATGGACAAAATCTGTACCGCTCCGCCAAATGTACTAAAAAGTGTATAGCTGTTATACCAGCTCTCCCCACTCACATCATACTTGAAAAAATACAACAGCAGATTGGACGTAATATACAAAGAGCAGTTAATCAGTACAATGGTGATGACAACCGTCATTGCCTGATCGTTGTGAATCAGCGCCGAAAACATCTGCCGTACGGTCGGCGTTTCCATATGAACCGTGGATTTTTCCCGGATCGTCAGACAGGTGATCGTAATAAACAGCACAAACAATACCGCAACAATAAGTGCAAACCAGCGGAAACCCGTGCGCTCATTTCCCTGTCCCAGCATATACACACATTTCATCGTAATAATCGTAACGAGAGCCGAGCCGACACCCGAACAGGAACGCGCCATAGTTGTTAAATTTTCGCGCTCTTTTCCGCCTTCTGTAAATGCCGGAATCATCGACCAGAAAGGAATGTCCATCATGGTATAGGTGACTCCCCACACAATATAGGTAATGGCTGCATATGCCACAATCCCACTTCCATTCCATGCCGGCGGTGCGGCAAACATCAGATACAGCACGATCGCATTGCACAGGGTTCCAACCAGAAGCCATGGACGGAATTTTCCCCAGCGTGTTCTGGTTTTTGCAACAATCACTCCCATAATCGGATCGTTAAATGCATCAAACACCCGCGCTGCCATGAGAATAATTCCCATTGCCATCGCACTTACTCCGAGAACATCCTGGTAATAATACAGAATATAGCTCGCCGAAAGCATATATACCATATCTTTTCCGACCGCCCCCAGGCCGAATGCCGTTTTTTCTTTTGCTGATAATTTCATTGTATTTCCCCCTTACTCTTCCCGTGCCACCTGAAAATGTTCACAGATTTTCCCCGTCTGCGCATTTTCAATTGTCAAAATTCCTTCTCCGGCCTGTCCGGTCGTCTTTACATAAGTACCGCCCATACCTCCCTGTAAACATATGGTCTTTGGGCCGATCAGTTCCAGAACACCTTTCACTTCAAACTGCACCGGTTCATTGAAAAATCCCAGCACATTTCCATTTTCATCCAGTGCCCGGATACGAACCGCCGCCATATCATAGGTTCTGCCTTCGGTCAGGTTATGTGCACTTACCTTCACCTCCAGATGTGCCTGCTGCATCGGCTCCTTGATCACGGTCTTTACCACTTTTCCGCCCCTGACAGCCTCAAACTTATAGACCGTGGAAGTCGTCCCCCAGTCCCCGACATAACGTGTGTAAAGCGCAACCGCATCCTTTGGTTTCATGTGATAGCAGACCATCAGCCGCAATGCCAGAAGGTAGAACTTTGCCGGAAGATTGTTCAGCCCGTAATACGCCGTCATGTTAAGCAGCTGCCCCATCAGTCTGGCCTGTTTCGGTTTCATCGGCTCATTTTCGACAATCGCATTTCCGATAAAGTCATTCACAGGAATCGGTCCATGCGCCAGTGCACGATATGGGGAGTCCTCCCGATGATACTCTTTGATTAATTTAGAGTTTTTGTACATCCGCACGGCATCCGCATTTGTAATCATCCAGTTTCCGCTGCGATTTCCGCCCGGATGCTCTCCGATATCCATCGAAGAACTCAGTTCTAAAACCGGTGTATCTTCCTGCTGACTGCTATACACCGCCGCCGCAAGTTTCGGGTTGCGGAACATATCCATCACGCCATGGTAACAGATCCGGTCACCACTGCCAAAATCCTTGTGCGTATTATAGTCAAACATACACCAGCCAAAACTTCCTGCAATATCCGGCTCCTGTGCCACCGCATTTAATACATTTGCATGACGGATTGCATGCTCCGTCCGGTGTTCCTCATCGTCAAACGGCTTGGTCGGAAACATATGCCCGTTATACTCACTGATCAGATACGGTTTTTTCATATCCGGTGTAACTTTTCGTTTCGGATTACACCCCGGATGTCTGCCATCGTGAAGAAAATCGTTGTACGTATAAACATCCTCCAGAAGATGGCTTTTCTTTAGCATCCGCACTCCGCCGGTTGCACGCGTATCGTCCAGTTCATGTGCCACCCGGTTTGTTTCCCTGTAAAAAACATCGTCATCCTGTGATTCATTAATCCGCACGCCCCAGAGAATAATGGAAGGATGATTGCGGTACTGCACGATCATTTCCTTTAAATTCTGCACCGCCTGCCGCTTCCATTCTTCATCCCCGATGTGCTGCCACCCCGGAAACTCGGTAAACACAAGCAGACCGATTTCATCACAACGACTGATAAAATCCTGCGACTGCGGATAATGGGAAGTGCGCACAGCATTCACGCCAAGCTCTTTTTTGAGAATATCGGCATCGAAAATCTGCATGGATGACGGTGCTGCATATCCCACATACGGATAACTCTGATGACGGTTTAATCCACGAAGCCGCAATTTCTTTCCGTTCAGATAAAAACCATCTTTCCGGAATCCGGCTTCCCGAAACCCTGTGATATCCACACGCGCATCTATCATTTCCCCATTTTTCCACAAACTTGTCCGGATTTCATACAAATGTGGATTTTCCGGTTCCCACAAACAGATCTCCTGCACTGGAAAAACGGTTTGCACATTTGCCTGTTTTACCGGCTTCTGTCCCAGGGGACTATATGCACCCTCGCCTTTTTTGCGGATTTCCTGCTGCAACGTTATCCCATCCGAAATATTCTGTACCGTAATCTCTGTAGTCACCTGCAGAGGATGTATCTGTGACTTGACAAATACATCTGCAAGATGTGTCTTATTTCTCACCTGCACGTAAACCTCACGATACATCCCGCCAAAAGTCATGTAATCTATGGCATATCCGAACGGCGGAATATTCAAATTTTCCCGGCTGTCGACACGCACCGCAAGTACATTGTCCTCCCCATATTTCAGGTATTTTGCAAGTTCCACGGAAAATGCCGTATAACCGCAATGGTGCGCTTTCACTTCTGTCCCATTGACATAAACAACCGCATCATGCGCCACTCCCTCAAAGGTCAGTTCCACACTTTTCCCCTGCCACGCTTCCGGCGCCATAAAATGTCTGCGATATCCACACAACATCTGATATGCATGCTCATCAAAGTAATGATACGGAAGCTCTTTGCAGGTATGCGGCAGCCGCACATCCTCCATCTCATTTTCCGGATATACTGCCTCTTTCATGGCTTCTTCCCATGTTTCGGCAAATTTCCAGTCATTGTTCCAATACAACCTCTCCATGCTTCTTTATGCTCCCCTTTCGTTTTACCTCTCCGAAGCAATTCCATACATCAGAATCCCGACAACCTCCTGCAATGCCTGCGCATAAGTAATTTCATTCTGCAACAGGATATCTCGCTGGAAAAACTGCTCTAATGATGCTTCCAGCATCATCTTTAAAATCGGAATCTGGACCGGACGGATCACACCTTCCTGTATGCCCTGTTCCAACAGGGCAATGGTCGTTTCCCAGCCTGTTTCGAGCCGCACTTCCACCTGATGATAAATCTCCGGATATTTTTCTTTTAACTGATATAACTGTCGAAAATCCACATCCTGATAACATTCCGGCATCACACCAAGGATTGTCTGAATCTTTTGCAGGGTGTCCATCTCCTGATTCTCTATGATCTTCTGCTCACTGTCCTTGATCCGGTCAAACAAATAGTCCACCGTTTCCAGAAACAAAGCCTCCTTATCACGAAACACCTGATAAATCGTCTTTTTACTGATCCCTAAAATCTTTGCAATATCATCCATCGTAAATTTCAAACCTTTTTGATTGAATGCCTGCAACGTTCCCTGCATAATGTTCTCTTTCAGTTCTTTATTCATTCTTTTCATCCTTTCTGCCGGAAGGAAACTATTTTCTTTATTTCAGTTTCCATTATAGTAGCATGTTCTTTTTCTTTCTTCAAGAAACTAAATGCCCAAAAATCGTTTCCGATTTTTGGGCACATTTTTTCCGCTGCGTTTTATCCCCGCATCAATTCCCTGCGCACCGTTTTTCTCACAAAATAAAAACAGATGACCTGCATCACAATCGTGATGATCCAGGATGCCGGATAAGAAATAAACAGGAAGTACAACGATCTGTGATGTGGGAAAAACCCAAAAATCCAGAGAATTCTCGTTCCGACCGTACCGATCACCGACAGGATCATAGGCACTGCCGAATGTCCCATCCCCCGCAGTGCTCCGGGAAACAGATCCATAATGCCACACAGAAAATACGGCACTGTTGTAATGGCAAGGATCTCCATGCCGCTCTCGATCACATCCTTTTCTCTCGTATATATACTAAGTACCTGCGGTCCGAAAAACCATGCGCCACATCCCAGCAGCAGGGAAACACTGACCGTAAGAATCAGACAGTCGATCAGCACACGATCCATACGTTTATATTTTCCCACACCATAATTCTGACTCGTAAAACTCATACATGCCTGTGTAATGGAATTTACCGACATATACAAAAATCCCAGAATATTATTTGCCGCTGTATACCCCGCCATCGCCGTATCTCCGAAGGAATTCACGGAAGACTGCAGCAGCGCGTTTGAAAAGTTAATCACCGTACTTTGAATCCCGGCAGGAATTCCCACCTGAAAAATCTGCAGCAGATAAACCTTTTTTATTTTCAGCTTCGAAAAGCGCAGCTGATAGCAGCTGTCGGTGCGGTACAGGCATAACAAAACCAGAATGCAGGAGATCATCTGTGCCGTAATCGTCGCAGTAGCTACGCCTGCCACACCCAGATGAAAACCGATCACAAGAATCAGATCCAGCAGCGCATTGGCACATCCGGAAATCACCAGAAACAACAACGGCCGCTTGGTATCCCCTACCGCACGCAGAATCGCTGCCCCATAATTATAGAGCATAAAAAACGGCATCCCCAGAAAATAAATCCGCATGTAAAGGGTTGACTGTGCAATGACATTGTCCGGTGTTCCCATAAGAAGCAGCGCACCTTTTGCACTGATTCCCCCGATTCCTGCCATGAGAATTCCACTGATCAGTGCCAGCAGAATGGCGGTATGTACCGTGTCCGACATTTCTTTTTCTTTTCCGGACGCAAAAAAACGTGCCGCAAGCACGTTTGCCCCCAGCGAAATTCCGATAAACAGATTGGTGAACACGTTGATGAGTGCCGTGGTCGATCCCACTGCCGCCAGTGCCTGTTTTCCCGTAAAATGCCCCACAACAATGATATCCACCGCATTGAACATCAGCTGTAAAATTCCAGACAGCATGAGTGGGAGTGCAAACGAGATCAGTTTATCCATGATCGAACCATTGCACATATCTATTTCATATTTGTTTGTTTTCAAATTTTCTCTACCCCCTTTCCGGTTCTGTTATCCCTCTGAGCCATAAAATACGCCGCTACTGGCGGCGTATTTGTTTGTCCTTATACATTCTCTGATCTGCGATCTCGATCAGTTCCATTATATTTTCATATTTTCCCACGGCATATCCCACGGAGGCAGATACCGGAATCTCACTGTTTTTCTGGATCGGCTTCATCACCTGCCTCCACTTTTCAATGACATCTTCTGCAATCTCCTGTGTCCCATCCGGAATAATCATAAGAAATTCATCCCCACCGTAACGGTAAGCATTGGTTTCCTCACTCGTCACTGCTGCCCGAATGGATCCCGCAATTTTGGCAATCAGCTGGTCCCCATACAAATGACCAAACGTATCGTTTACATATTTCAACTGGTTAACATCCCAATAAATAACCGCAACCGGGCGTTCTTTTGGCTCCATATGTTCCACTGTTTCAAGCAATTTATTTTTACTGTAAAGTCCCGTCATATCATCCATGGAAGCCGCCTGTACCATACGCATTGCATTTTCCATGGACTTGCGCACAATACTGTTGACACTGTTACTTACATAATAAAATGCAACCGCCATCAGCGATCGCGGCATCACATAATAAAGTGCCAGCGTAACCAAAGGATTTTCGTTTACTTTGTTGAGCAAAAACACACCATCCTTCTGCAGATGATCCAGTGATGTCGCCGTCAGCAGTGCCATGTTTGCATCACATACCCCAAAATAATAGCCCACATAAGTACTGATCGTAATCCCACCCACTGTAAATATAAAGGCATAAACCGACAGTCTTTTTGAAGTATACATACTTGCAATGATGATCGGGATCATCATAATAATGATCATATGGTAGGTAAGGGATGCACTCGCGGCCACGACAATCAGCCCGATGGCCGTAACGCTGAGATACTTGGTAAATGGGTGCTCAAGCCCCATCTTCACAAGCAGCAATCCATAAATCAATGCCAGCACACATGCCGCCACATAGCCTCTTGTAAAAATCGCCTGATCCACGATAAAAATATGCAGGCTGTTCAGAATCATCACAAACGAATAGAATAAAATGCAGATTCCCACCACACGGAACGCAAAAATATTCTGTGTCACATCCTTCTGCTCGTAAAAAGCATTTTTATTTGTAATTTTAGATAACAGTGCCTTGCAGGTGCTCATCCATATATCCTCCAGCTTTGTCTGCCTTTAGTATAACATATTCCTGCATGAGTTTCACTACTTTGATGAACTTATAAATTCATCAGGAAAATTTTCCATAACTTTTTGTCAGTGTTCTGCCATTTTTTCTATCGTGCCATGCATAACGGAATCAGTCCCTGCAAATGAAATTTCGTCTATGATTTTACATACCACATCAATAACCTTTGTAAGACTTACTTCTTCATCACGACGTAATTTTGTCATCGTGTTAGGAGCAATTTCTGCCTTTTTACGCAAATCAGATTTGCTCATTTTTTTATCCACTAATAATTTCCATAATTTGTTATATGACACAGCCATAGTATTCGCCCCTACCTATTCACATAAATCTTTTTCTGCTTCATATCTACCTTTGCAACAGCACC
>OIYG01000316.1_pt1 | contig 50338 bp, 57 predicted proteins | sample 1587861 | NCBI WGS metagenome assembly OIYG01 (sample SAMN03283272) | human gut metagenome | biome: human-associated habitat; material: feces | host: Homo sapiens | place: Peru | collected 2012
TAAAGCGGTACGCGAGCTGGGTTCAGAACGTCGTGAGACAGTTCGGTCCTTATCTATCACAGGCGTAAGATATTTGAGAGGATTTGCCCCTAGTACGAGAGGACCGGGGTGAACAAACCGATGGTGTACCAGTTGTTTTACCAAGAGCATAGCTGGGTAGCCAAGTTTGGAACAGATAAACGCTGAAAGCATATAAGCGTGAAACTGACCTCAAGATAAGATATCTCATGACGACAAGTCAGTAAGATTCCAGAGAGACTAACTGGTAGATAGGCTACACGTGGAAGTACAGTAATGTATGAAGCAAAGTAGTACTAATAGATCGAGGGCTTAACCAGAATTTTTATTAGAAGCTAGTAGATTAAAGATTATACATTATATATTTTTGAGTGTGTTAAAGAAAAAGATACACTTAGACATATTGGTGACGATGAAATAGAGGGTACACCTGTTCCCATACCGAACACAGAAGTTAAGCTCTATGATGCCGAAAATACTTTGAAAAGGGGAAGATAGGGGGTCGCCAATTTTATATATTCCTTGTTAGCTCAGTCGGTAGAGCATGCGGCTGTTAACCGCAGGGTCGTTGGTTCGAGTCCAACACAAGGAGCCAGATGGAAGCTAGGGTTTTTCCCTGGCTTTTTTCTTTTACATATGATATAATAGTTAAAGGTGAGTTATGTGGATAAAGTAGTCATAGGAATGAGCGGTGGTGTGGATAGCTCGGTTGCAGCACTGATTTTAAAAAATAAAGGATATGAAGTTATAGGAGTAACATTAAACGTTTGGCAGGATGACAATTTAGAATGTGGCAAACAAGCTATGAATGATGCAAAAGCTATAGCAGATAAGTTAGAAATTGAATATCATGTAGTAGATTATAAGGAGAAATTTAAATCGGAAGTTATATCTAAGTTTATTAAAGAATATACTGATGGAAAAACTCCTAATCCTTGTAACATTTGTAACAGATTTGTGAAGTTTAATGGTTTGTTGGAATATGCTAAGAGTATTGGCGCAAAATATATTGCTACAGGGCATTATGCCAATATTGAATATGATGATTCTACTGGAAGATATTACATTAAAAGAGCAGCTACAGATAAAAAAGATCAAACATATGCTTTATATAATTTAACTCAAGAGCAGCTTTCTCATATATTGATGCCATTGGGTAAGTATGAAAAAGAAGATGTTAGAAAAATTGCTGAAGAAAATGGGCTAATAAATGCAAATAAAAAGGATAGTCAAGAAATTTGTTTTGTTCCTGACAAAGATTATGCAAAATATATTGAAAAAAGCACGGGATTTATATCTAAAGAAGGCAACTTTGTGGATGTCACAGGCAAGATCTATGGAAAACATAAAGGAATTATTCATTATACTGTTGGTCAAAGAAAAGGGTTAGGGTTGAGTCTAAAAGAGCCAATGTACGTTCTTTCTTTGAATAAAGATACTAATACTGTTTTGATTGGTACTGAAAAACAACTTGAAAAGTATTCACTTACATGTTGTGAAGCTAATCTTATGTCTATTTCAGATTTGAAAGAACCAATGAGGGTAAGCGCAAAAATTAGATATAACGCTAAATTGGCATTGGCAACAATTATTCCTTTGTCAGATAATTGTATTAAGGTAGTTTTTGATTCTCCAGTAAAAGGAGTTGCTCCAGGACAAGCTTGTGTTTTCTATGATGGTGATAAATTATTAGGTGGAGGAATAATCATGCAGGACTAGCATTAGCTAGTCTTTTTCTTTTGCAAATGTCGAAATATAGCGAAACTTGCGGTCGATTGTTGACAAAAAAACATTGACATAAATTACAAAAAATGGTATAAGTAATTTACAGGGAAGTGATAAATATGTTGAGTGATATTGATATATTAAAAGAGAAACTTGACAAACTAATACAAAAAGAAGCCCCTTATATAGATATTTATCATCTGAGCTGTGAAATAGACGAATTATTAGTAGATTATTATAAAAGGCAAGATTATATTAAAGAGCTAATCTTGAGAAAATAATAATAATCCTAAAACTATTACTAATGTGTAGTCTATCTTTTCTCCGCTTTTAAACATTGTGAAAAGCGTAATTAGGATTATTAAGTCATCAATATTTATACTAAATCCTAAAATGCTTAACCTATCTTTGTCTACAGAAATAACGTCATTAAAATTAAAATTGTTTTGTTCACTTTGAATTGGATTGTTTCTGGTTTCACAAGTATTTTGTTCCTGAGCTTCATTGCTTTTTTCTACGCCTTCTGCGTTAATAGTTTCAACTCGTTCAAAATAAATTGGAGGATATCCATAAGAGTACATTCGTTGAGAAGGAGAATATACTCTATATGGATAAAAAAATGGGTTAGCAAATTCATTCATAACTAATCACTTCCCTTATTAGTAAATATATCTAATGCATTTATTACGCTAAGCAATGTAATATATGTATCTATATTTTTTTGTCTTGTTTCTCTTAAAAAAGGTTTAAGCGAAGTTAACAAATTCTTTCTGGGATCATTTTGGTTAGCAGCACTAAAAATTTTCTGAAATTTCATAATAGTATTCAAGTCTATATTTAAGTTGGGAATGCTAGACGTGATATTATTATTTACTTCATCTTCATGCGTTTTTTTGTTCATTCCAACATTGTTTAATAAATCCATTATATTATTTAAGTTAAATTCGCTTGAATCGTTAGTAGAAGTGATCGGTTCAGGAGTTGTCGTATTTGTCGATGTTTGATTTGATAATTTTGATTGTAAATTTTGAATTATATCAAACAGAGGATTTGCATCGGCATTAGACTGTTCACTAATATTTTCGTTATTCATTGGACTTGGGAGTGCTGGGGGCATTTCCAGTGTTTACTCCAAGCATTCTAGTGAGGTTTTCCAAATCCTCTTTTGACATATTTTTTACCATATTTGAAACTTGCTCGAGTTGTTTTTTATCTACACCACTCAATAATTCTAATAATTTTGAATTCAACATATTATTCACACACTCATCTCCTTATATATAACTATTATATGCACGAACAATTAAATGTTTCTAAAAACATAGAAAGGAAATAAAATGAAAAACATAGAAGATTTATATACTGATATTAAAATAAAGCCTAATGGTGAAATTGAATACAAAAAAACAAAATCTATTATTTACAATATAGGGCCACTTAATATTATAGAAAGAAATTCAAATGTAAAGAGTAGAATATATGATACATATTATTCTTTTTTAAAAGGTATGACTAATGAGTTTAAAATTATTATATTAAAGGAAAAGTTAGAAATTGAACAACACATAGACAAATTAAAGCAAAGAGCGCTTAAGGTAGAGTCAGTAGAATTAAAAAAAGCAATATTAAATTACGTATCGAATCTAGAAAATGCCATTAAAAAAAATTCAACTATATTGGCTAAGTATTACATTATTGTGCCATTTGATGAAGCTTTAGAAACTAAATTCAAAGTATTAGAAGAAATTGGAATGAGTATTAGAAAAGTTGATGAAGTTAATGAAATTGAAAATGTATTTAAGGAAGGAATGATTGTGAATTTTGCATGTTAAGTGAAAAATTGCCATATAAACTAGAAGAAAAATACAATTATTTAGTAGTCAATAATTCATTTGTTTCATATTGGTACATTAAAACATATTTGAATGGCATTCAAATGTTAAGTACATTAAATACTATAATAAATGATCCAAATACAATTTTATGTTTTAATGTACGAAGACTTAATTCGGGAGAATTTTTAAAAAAGTTAAATAATAAGTTGGCAGTTTTTAAATCCGAAAGGTCGAAAAATGGTAACGAACAATTAGACATAGACATACTAGAAAAATTCGTAAGTGATGCTAGAAATATTAGATATATAATTCAAGTTGAGAATGAAGATATTTTTGAGGTTAGCACGATAATAAGGATGAGTTCAAATTCTGAAAAGAGGCTTGAAAGTGAAGAAAATCTTTTTAGAAATAAGCTTTACTCTGAGGGTGTTAGTATATATCCAATGAATTTTAATGAATATGAGTCATATAAACAGTTTTATCCGGCACTAATTAAAGTTAATGTAATCCATGATAAGACTTGTAAGATTTTTACTACGAGTTCATTTGCATCATTATTTCCGTTTTATTCACAGAATGTTATAGAGTCAGGGGGATTGTATATTGGAAATTTTCGAACAAGAACCTGTATATTAGATTTTAGAAAAAATGAGGTAGAAAATAGAAATATATTGATATTGGGAAGTAGCGGAACTGGGAAATCTTTTTTAGTAAAGAACATGATATTGCAGTATTTATATAATGGGATAAAGCAAATTGTTATTGATCCAGAAGGTGAGTATATTCAAATTGCTAAGATGTTTGGCCAAAGGGTTATAACAAAAGAAACATTTAACATAATGGAAATTGAAGAACAGTTTGCAAAGAATTATCCACACGAATATATGTATAAAAAAATCAATATTATTTCAAATATAATTGAACTTGATAAGATATTAGATAGCAATGAGAAAGTAATTAAAGTAAAAGATAAAATACAAGAAGTATATAATGAATTTAAAATAACAGAAAATATTGACAGTTTATATAGACAAGAAAATGATGAAAACGTATATGTTCGTAAAAAATATATTGATAAGTCTAAATTTCCAACTATAAGTGGATTGAAAAGTAAGATTAAGGATATTAGGCTGTCCCGATTAGAAAAACAAAATTTACTAAAACAAATAGAAAAATATGAATGTACAATAGATTGTGACTATAATGAGGATTTAATAGTTTATAATTTAAATCAAAATAATCATAGGTATTTAATGTCAATAATGTATAAACTTCAAGAGTATCTATCACCTGATTATATTATATATATGGACGAGATGTGGAAACTTATGTGTAATAATAGCATATCATTAGAAATAGTTAATTTATTTAAAACTATTAGAAAAAGAGGAACAAGTATAGTTGCAATAACACAGGATATATCTGATATAGTCACATATGATAACGGAAATTTTGGGAAAAGTATATTTAATAATGCATACACAAAGATTTTCTTTAGAACAGAGTATTTAGATTTGGAAAATTTGCAAAGAATTGTATCTAATACAGAGAATTTTTATGAGAAAGTAATGAGCCTAAAAAGAGGAAGTGCTCTATTAGAACAAAGGGGCATGTTACTCGAATTAGACATTGCCGCATTTCCACAGGATAAGGAAATAATTGAAGGAGGAAAAATATGAAAAAATTACTAATTGCTTTTGAAGGAGAAAACTTAGTTGAAAAATTAAAAAAGACAGGAAAATATATTGTATATGATAAAGCTATTTCATTTCAGGAGGGGGTACTTAGGTATTTATCCCAAAATGTGGTAGACGTCATAATTACAAAAGATGATATAGCAGGTGATATGACTAAAGAAATATATATAAAACAGCTCAGAATGATAGCGCCAGAATCTAAGATAATAGTTTTTACTAATTCTTTAAATGAAGAATACAAAGGTTTTTTATTTGCAAACGATATATTCGATATAATTGAATCGGATAGTATTAGTTTTTTGGAAACATTGAGCATTATTGATAACAAAGAAGGACAAGTTATATATAAAAATAGAGAGAATAAATCTAACAAATCAGTTAATGTTATATCAAAGAAACTTGTTGCTGTGTTTGGAACAAGTGGTGCGGGAAAATCATATTTTTCTAGTGCTTTGTCTCAAATAATAAGTAAAAAAATAAAATTAAATACATTACTTTTAGATATGGATGTCTTAAATTCAGCAATTGATATATATAACAATATAAACTCTTATGATAATTCTTTACTAAATGTTATGGAAGATATAGATAACAATTGTTTTGATTCAAATTCGTTGTATGAAAGTCTTACTAAGACAAAAAAGAACTTGAAATTAAGCTATTTAATCAATAACTGTGGAATCTATGAGGCTCAAGGTAAAATGAATACAGAATACTACTTGAAGCTATATAAAGAGTCTATTGAAAAATTCGATATAACGGTAGTGGATTTGCCATCAACTCCATATTTAGATATTGTTCCTTATACGTTAACTAGAGCAAATGACATATTTTTTATTATCAACCCAAACTTTGTGAGCATACGTCAGGCTCTTAGATATTTAGAATTAATGGTAGATGTATGGGGAGTACCAAAAAATGTGATCCATGTTGTCGTAAACAAAAAGAAAAGATCATCATTAGATAAAGCTCAAATAGAAATGTTGCTTAGAGGTTATAACGTATCTGTAGAAATATCAGACGATGATTTAGTTGAAGAAATTATAAATGGTGTCAAAGAAATAGATATATCAAGTATAAATGGAATTGAAAGTATATATAAGCTATTTGGAGCCGACTATATGAGGGAGAATGCAGATGAAATGACTAATTCTCAGACCAAACTTGGTAAACTAGGTGAATTATTTGGAGCTAAAAGATGATAATAAATCCTTACAATTTTAATGTGTTTCAAAATAATGCTGAAAACATGTCAACTGATAAAGAAGATGATATTATTAAAGAAATAAGTGAATATGTTTTAAATAATTTTCAAACATATGTAGAAAACAATAAAAAAGATGCCATTAAAATAGAAATAAAAAAAGTAGTTGAGTGTAAATATAAAATATTGGATATTCAAAAGCAGGACAATGTAATTCAAGGCATTATCGATAAAATATTTGGGTATGGTATACTTCAGAAGTATATAGATAACTTCGATATTTCAGATATAAGAGTGGTATCGTATGATAATATATATGTTAAAAGTAAAGGAACATGGAAAAAAGTATCCGATTCTTTTAGAAGTAATGAGGAGTTTAAAGAGTATATAAAGTTTTGCGCTATGAAGAATAACTCAGTTATAAATAATGAAAAACCAATATGCGTATTTAGCGATAGACTAAATGCGTTAAGGTTAGAGGCAGGAATTTCTCCGGCTAATGTTGATAATCCAAGTTTAGTAATAAGAATACATAGAAAAGAATTAAACATGACATTAGAGGAACTATTTGTTAAATATGAAATGATGGATGCAAATATGTACAAATATATTACAGATGAAATTAAAAATCACAAAAGTTTTATTATATGTGGAAAAGGTGGTAGCGGCAAGACTACATTACTTAAAGCGATTTTGCTTGCCTTGCCTAAAGAAATCGCGATAACTACTTCAGAAGAAACGGCTGAGTTATTTGTTACAGGAAGGAACGTAATATCTCGAGAGTGTATATTGGAAAGAAGACATGAACGTCAAATTGATTTGGAAAAGCTAACAAGGCATAGTTTGGTTATGTCTAATGATGTTTTAGTATTGGGAGAGTTAAAACGGTGCAGAGGCAAATGTGTTTTTTGATGCATTATCTACAGGGCATATGGGTCTTGCAACTGTACACGCCAATTCAGCAGATGCAGTTGTGGATAGGTTGATCACACTTATAAAAAAAGACGAAAAGGCTCAATACTATACAGAAGACTTCTTAAAGAAAAATATTTCCCAGAGCGTTGATAATATAATATTCATGCAAGATTTCAAAATTAAAGGTGTTTTGAAACTATTAAGTAGAGGAGAATCTAAAACTGAATTTACAATGGAAGATAGGTGTAATCTATGACAATATTTACATTTTCTTGTGTGGAAGCAACCCTGTTTATAACATTGTTTTTAGTAACTTTGCTTTTGCAAAAAAACATTTCTCTTAGGAAAAATGATGTGTTTGCAAGTAATTTTGTGTATATAATTAAAAGGTTAAAAAGAAGTAGAGTATTTAAAGGCAAAGGTAAATTTATTGTTGGGGTAACAGCATTGGTGTATATTATAGCGTTTATTTTTATTTATTCTTTAATTAAGGTTTTTTTCGCTAGTTTAATTTTATCCGTACCTATATTGTTGGTTCCTATAATTATTCTAAAAATATCCGAAATAAAAGAAAAAAATACCATTATAAAAAATTTACCAATTTATGCAATAAATTTAAAGAATAATATCAAGAGTGATAATGATGTGGTTTTAGCTATAAGGAGGACGAAAACCAGTGAAATACTAAAAAAATATATTGATGTGTTTGTAAAAGATGTGGATAATGGAGTAAGTGTGTATGAGTCGTTTAACAGGTTAGATAAAGCTGTCGCCATCAAAGAATTTAGTGATTTAATACAAACGTTTCAAATATGTTACAAAACTGGAGGAGATTTTTCGAGAGTATTAGACATATATTCAAAACAAATAACTGAAAAGATATTATTAAGAGAAAGGGAGCATGAAAAATCATTATCAACAATAATTACGTTGGTGGTAATGATATTGTTGGATATTATAATGTTGTTTGTATATATTCCGAAGAATAAAATGGTTTTAGAAATATTTAGTAACAACATTTTAGGCAGATCATTAATAGACATAAATTCAGTAACTGTTTTATTATGTGTGTACTTTTTATTTAAGATTTATAAAATGGAGGAGTAAAAATGAATGATTTATTAGAAATTAGTATAAATAATAGCAAAGAAATAGCAAAAGAGTTAAACTCCAATATTAAAATTAGCACTATGACTAAAGAATTAGAAAATGGTGTAACGAAAGCTTTAGACAAAATATCTAACTATATAATCAAAGCTTTACCAATACCAGATTGCGCCAAGGATATTTTAAGAGACGTTAAAGACTCTTTAAAAACAGGAGACATTAAAACTATACTAAGTACAGCCGTGAAAAGTAGCATAAGAGAAGGACTAGAGTTAATAGGCTTTAATAATCTTATTATAGATAATGTATTTAAGTTAAAAGATGCCGCTATAAAAGGAGGGCTTGCATATAATATTAAAAATTCTGTTAATTTAATATCCAAAAATATGACGAGTAATAATTTATCAAATGAGCATTTGAATTGTTTTTTTTATGAATTAGGAAACTATGTTCAATCTAACAAGTTTTTAGAAAAATTAGAGGAAGTGTTGACAAGAGTATTAAAAAGAAAAGAAAATTTTTTAAGTCAGGTGAAAGAGTGGTATAAGAGTTATGAAAATATGGATATAGATAAAATGACTAATATAGCCAGTAAGTTGAAAAGAAAAAAAGATTTGCTAATTCAATATCCTGAATGTGAAAGAGAAAACGGTGTTATTCAAAATATAACTTCCATGGTTAGTAGTAAAAAGAAAAAACTATCTGAAATACAGTTGCAACTATGTAGTGCTTTGTAGTATAATGTCTACAAATGGAGGAGAGACGTTATGGAGAACACAAAAAGAAATAATTTAGAAAACGATGCTACTGGTAAAAAGAAGTACAAAAAGGAAAGAGTTAAAGGATATCAAATAATACTTATGGTATTAACACTTGTCGTTGCTGTTTTTGTTGTGATTCAACTTATTCATATGGTAAATTACACTATGGGTAATGAAATAGACATAAATAAGATGTGGTTATATAAATGGGTTTTGAATTTAAATAATTAAGAGGTAATTGGTATGAATTTTTATGATAAAGTACATGAGATGATGAGAAGTCTTAAGGAGACGACTGAATATAAAGAATTTATGGATGCTAAAGAACAGGTGAAGAAAAATACAGAGCTTTCAAATAAAATTATGAAGTTTAGAGAGTTACAAAAACTAGAGCAAATGAAATATATTAAAGGACTAGAAACGGATGAGTCTTCAAAAGCTAAGTTAAGTGAAATGTATGCTGATATAGTTAAAGATGAGTTGGGTGTTAGATTTTTTCAATCAGAGATTAAGTTAGATGTTATGTTAGCTGATATGCAAAAAATAATATCTGAGGGAATTCAAGATGTGGTTGAGTTCTAATATATGACAAATCTAGAGTTGTGTCAGAATATTTTGAAGTCGCAGAAAAATGATCATACTAAAGTAAAGGTGATAGATTCTAATAAAGGTGGCTACTATTCGTATTTAACTGATAGTATATATATACCAGAAAAAAAGTACGAGAATAGTGTTAAGAACTTGGTAATATTGTGTCATGAATGTATACATTCTACTCAAAGTAAGAGCATTCACACATTAAACGTGGTTTTATCTAATTTAGAGCTGATTGTGTTTTTGTGTGCGATAATTAGTGTGGTTTATAATTTACTTGTAGGTGTTTCAATTCCTTTATATTTGTTTATTTGTGTAATTAGTATTATATTTAGGTGTGTTTTAGAAATTCCTGCAATGGTAGGTTCTTTTAACCTTGCCAAAAAGTTTTGCAATAATAGTGAGGTTGATGCTGTTTGTGAGACACAAAAACAAGCGAAAAAGAAACTATTTCTTGGAGTGTTGAGTTTTTGTTGGGGCAGGTTATTCAGGACTATTATAGTAATAGTTTTATATGTCTTAATGTAAGATTTAAGGTGAGTATATACTATTTACCTTAAATCTTTAATTATTATTTAAATGTAGAGAAACAGAATTGATACAAATTATTTATCATATAATATATATGGGTGAGGAGATGGTATATATTAAAACAAAAGTATTAACAATAATGTTAATATGTTTGGTTGTAATTATTTTAGGTGTGGTTATTATTAAGAGCGAAAATATAGCTTGTTTTACTCCTGTAACAAATAAGAGAATCGTTATTGACGCAGGCCATGGCTTTCCGGACAGGCGGAACTAGTTCAAAAAATGGAGTTGTTGAATCTAGTATAAATTTGCAAATTGCCTTAAAATTACAAAAATTGTTAGAACAGTCTGGTTCAACAGTTATATTAACAAGAAGTGATGATAATGGAATATACGAGATAGATGCTGCTAGTATACGAGAAAAAAAGATTAGCGATATGAACAAAAGGGTGGAAATTGGGAATAATAGTGATGCGGATGTTTTCGTATCAATACATCTGAACTATTATGAAGATTCTCAGTATAGCGGTTGGCAAACATTTTATCAACAACAAAGCTCTGATAGCGAAAAGTTGGCAAAAATTATGCAACAACAAATGAACAATAATTTTGACAAAGCCAATAAAAGAAAGGCGATGCCTATAAAAGGTGTTTTTATAATGGATAAAGTAACTATTCCAACAGTAATAGTAGAGTGTGGTTTTTTATCTAATTCAAGAGAAGAGTCTTTATTACAAACAGACAAACACCAAACAGATATTGCCTGGGGAATATATATGGGATTGCAACAATACTTTTATGAGCAATATGAACAGGTTACAACGAAGTAATTTAAACATACAGGGGGAAACATGAGAGGTACAGAACAAGAGAAATTTATGTTAAAGGCATTGGAAGAAGCAAGAAAAGCTTTAGCTAAAGAAGAGGTGCCAGTTGGGTGTGTGATTGTAAAAGATGGAAAGATTTTGGCAAAAGGACATAATTTAAGAGAAAGTAAAAAAAATAGTCTTGGCCATGCTGAAATAATTACAATAAATAAGGCATGTAAAAAACTTAAGAACTTTAGACTTGAAGAATGTGATATGTATGTTACTCTTGAACCTTGTTTAATGTGTTCGGGAGCTATTGTGCAGTCTAGAATAAGGAAAGTGTATTTTGGAGCGCATGATGAAAAATATGGAGCGGTGGAAAGTGTAGCAAAAGCTTTTGATATAAAATCAAATCATTTGGTAGATTACGGTTCTGGAATATTAGCTGACGAATGCAGCGAAATTATAAAAGAGTTTTTTAGAAAGTTGCGAAAAAGAAACAAAGAAGAGTCAAAAAAAGATGTATAAAAATGGTGCTCCCGAGACGAATCGAACGTCCGACCAACAACTTAGGAGGTTGCTGCTCTATCCACTGAGCTACGGAAGCATGTGTTTATTATACAAAAAATATAAAACAATTTCAAGATTTATTTGATTTTTGTGACCATTTATTATATAATATATCAGGTAAGTGCAGCAGTAGCTCAACTGGATAGAGTAACGGACTACGAATCCGTCGGTTGGGGGTTCGAATCCCTTCTGCTGCACCAGATTTTAACAACAGACAATTTCGGAATATTAGGAGTTGCCTGTTGTTATTATTTTTTGAGATTTTTTAAATTACAATGTTGTAATAATTATTGAATTTACATATATAAAAACGTTGGATATTCTCCAACGTTTTTACTTAATTATTACTTGGCTATACTGGCGTACGGTTGTAACTCTTTAATTACATTGTATTTCTCATCACTCGATAGAGAAAGAAAGAGTTTTAGACATTCTGTAACCTTAGTACCACATGATACTTCAGGTAAAATTAAGTAAGAAAGAGGAAGCCTTAATTTTGATGCGTCATCATAAAGCATAAAATCATGCTGAAATCTATCTAAAGAACAATAAAACAAGCTGTTTCTCTCTTTAATAGCTTCATAAACTTCTGAAAATGGCAAGTTTAAACTTGCAGACACATTTTTATAAAGTTTAATGAGCTCGTCATAGATTCCTTTCATTCCATGTTTGCTACATTCTGCCACGATTAGTTCGATGTTTGATTGATCAATGGCTTTCCAGTTATACTTTCTAAGTGCCTTTTTTGTTGTGTTGTCCATTTTTTTTTGACCTCCATTTTTAAATTATTAAAAGGATAAAATTTTGAACCTGTCTGATAATTATACACCTTTTTCAAACATTAGTCAAGTTATGTAAACATAATTCGACATAAAGTCACAAAACAGTACGTTTATAGACAATAAAACAAATAGTTTTAAAAATACAGCTATTTGTCATTTTAAATTTATAATCAAATATAATAGTATATATATAAACGCATGCCGTGTTTGGAGGAAAATTATGGACAATTCTAGTTTAGGAGAAAGAGTTAAAAAGCAAAGGCAAAAGTTAAATCTTACACAGGAACAATTAGGCGAAATATCAGATGTAACGAGTGCCTATATAGGTCAAATAGAAAGAAATGAAAGAACTCCTAGTTTAAAAAGACTAAAAAAAATAGCAAAACAATTAAATGTCAGTGTTGAATACTTAGTGGTTGGAATGAAAACTTCAATTGAAATAAATGAAGAAATTGTAGCGGAATTGCAAGGGATGAATGAAAATCAGAAAGTTTTGATAGCAGAGATGATTAGAATAATTAAAAAATATAGTTAGTAATATATGTACTAAAATATTAGTAAGATGTAATGAGGTGTCTCATGTCAAAAATATGGAGTGGAATTATTATTTTATCAATAACTATATCTTTTTTTACTCAAAGTACACAAGAAGTTGTGGAAATAATTACTAGTTCAAGCATAAAATCGGTAGAAAACATACTGGTTATAGCTGGTACAACATGTTTTTGGGCTGGCATGTTCAACATATTTAGCAAAACCAAATTTATTAAAAATATATCACAAATTTTGAAACCTATAATCAATAAAGCGTTCAGAAGTTCTTTAAACGATGCAGAGCTTGAGACAGTTTCTTTAAATATAACATCTAATCTGATTGGTGTGGGAAATGCAGCTACTGTATATGCGGTTAAAGCTATGGAGGAAATGCAAAAAAGTAATTCAAACAAAAAGAAGGCTTCAAAAAAGATGTCTCTCTTTGTTTTAATAAATACAGCGTCAATTCAGTTAATACCAACAAGTATCGTATCTTATAGAATGATATATAATTCAAAAAATCCAAATTTGGTAGTATTTCCGAATTTGGTAATATCTTTTGTTTCATTAATAGCTGGAGTTTTAGTATATAGTCTAATTGAAAGAGAGTAAAGAGATGTTAAGTGATATAGCTTCGTACATAATACCGATATTTATTTTAGTAATAATAGTAACTGCTTTAATGGAACGACTTGATGTGTTTACTTTATTTGTTGAGGGAGTAAATGATGGACTTAGGATAATTTTAAAAATTTTTCCTAGTATACTTGCTATAATTATTGCTAGTAGTTTGCTTACAGAAACTCGGAACAATTAAAATTATACTTTCACCAGTATCAGAAACAATTCGAAAAATTGGTGTACCTGAGGCAATCATACCTCTAATTATTTTAAGGCCACTTTCTGGTGGAGCATCTACAGCTATGATATTAGATATATTTACAAAATTTGGACCGGATTCTATAGAGGGAACAATTTCATCGTTAATAATGTCTAGCAGCGAAACAACATTTTATGTATTAGCAATATTATTTGGATGTGTTGGCATTAAAGATTACAAAAAAACGACTATTGCTGCAATAGTTGCAGATGTTGTTGCTGTAGTGTTGATTATTGTTTGGGCAAATGGAGTTGTAATTTAATTTTATAAATATTTAAAAATTGGTTGTATTTATTTAACATATGTTATATACTGAATATATAGATTAATTATTATACTTCTCTTCTTTATACAAACTAAAGCAGAAAAATATCAATAATAATTTAAATGTATAAAGGAGGAAACTAAAATGCAAGATAAGACAATAGTATGCAAAGATTGTGGAAAAGAATTTACATTTACAGTATCAGAGCAAGAGTTTTACGCAGAAAAAGGATTTGAACATGATCCGGTTAGATGTAAAGAGTGCAGAATTGCAAAAAAGAATAGAAATCGTGAATAAAATTTGTGGTGTAAGTATAACTTACACCATTTTTTAATTTATGTATTTACATTTTAATAGATTTGAAGTACGATATAAGTGTATTTTGATTGTCGTAAATTTTTCATATATTTTCACTTGCTTGGTTGACAATGTTTACATCATATGGTAAAATAAACTATATGTTTGACGTAACATTCAAAGAACTATGTAAACTAAAACGGTTAAGGATGGTACAAATATTGAAAAAAAGATGTGTAACGGGTAACAAATAAATAATAATATCAATTTGATTTTTGAGGATAAATCAAATTGGTTTTTTGTGCTCTTTATGGCATTTTTTATGTAAATGATGGGGGGATTTTTAGTGGTTCATGAGGTAAAAAATGGGAAAACTGTAAGACAAAACTTTTCCAAAATATCTGAAGTAATTGACATGCCAGATTTAATTGAGGTTCAAAAATCATCATATAAGTGGTTTTTAGATTCTGGATTAAAGGATGTATTTCATGATATTTCGCCTATCGTAGACTACTCAGGTAATCTTATGCTTGAGTTTGTTGATTATAGGTTAGAGGACGAGACTAAATATACAATTGAGGAGGCAAAGTCTAGAAATACTACATATGCATCTAGATTACAAGTTAAAGTTCGTTTGCTAAATAAAGAAACAGGAGAAATTAAAGAACAAGAAATTTTCATGGGCGACTTCCCACTAATGACAGATAACGGAACATTTATTATAAATGGTGCCGAGAGAGTTGTTGTAAGTCAGCTTGTTAGAAGCCCTGGAGTATATTTTGAAAAAGTTAAAGACAAAACTGGAAAACTAATGTATCTTGCTACAGTTATGCCTAATAGAGGAACTTGGCTAGAGTATGAAAGTGATCTTCAAGACATGCTTTGGGCACGTGTAGATAGAACTCGTAAAGTTCCTTTGACAACTCTTATAAGAGCGCTTGGAATAGAAAAGGATTCTGAAATTATAGACCTATTTGAAGATGACATGATTTCTAAATCATTAGAAAAGGATCCAACAAAAACAAGAGATGAGGCGCTACTTGAAATATATAAAAAGTTAAGACCAGGCGAACCTTTACACGTTGATGCTGCAGAATCACTTTTATACGGCTTACTTTTCGATGAGAGAAGATATGATTTGTCTCGTGTAGGTAGATATAAGTACAACATGAAGTTGAATATTGCTTCAAGAATAGCAGGGGAAATTGCAGCTGATGATGTTGTTGATGCTGAAACAGGAGAAATATTTGTAAAAGCAGGAGAAAAAATTACTCGTGACGCAGCAGAAGCTATAAGGACAGCAGGAATAAATGTAGTATATATTACTAAAAATGATAAGAAAGTAAAAATCATTGGTAACAATACAGTAAATATTTCTAAATATCTTGGAATCGATATAGATAAAGACGTAATAAAAGAAGAAGTTCACTTGCCAGTATTAAAAGAAATACTAGAAAAAATGGAAGGCAAGGACGAAAAAGAACTTCGCAAAGAAATCAAGAAAAGACGTGAAGACTTAGTTGTAAAACATATTACACTAGATGATATTGTTGCATCAATTAATTATTTTGTTAATTTCTTTAATGGTTTAGGAAAGATTGAAGATATAGACCATTTAGGAAATAGACGTGTAAGATGCGTTGGTGAACTTTTACAAAATCAATTTAGAATTGGTTTAACTCGTCTAGAGAGAGTTGTTCGTGAAAGAATGGCAACGCAAGACCTAGATATTGCTACACCACAAATGTTAATAAACATAAAACCGGTCGTAGGTGCAATAAAAGAGTTTTTTGGAAGCTCTCAATTATCTCAATTCATGGATCAGATAAACCCACTTGCAGAATTAACACATAAAAGAAGAATCTCTGCATTAGGACCTGGAGGTTTGTCTCGTGAAAGAGCAGGATTCGAAGTACGTGACGTTCATTATACTCACTATGGAAGATTGTGCCCTATTGAGTCTCCAGAAGGACCAAATATAGGACTTATATCTTCACTTCCAACTTATGCAAGAATAAACAGATATGGATTTATAGAATCTCCATATAGAAGAGTAGACAAAGAAACAGGAGTTGTTACAAACGATATAGTTTATATGACAGCTACTGAAGAAGATAATTATACAATTGCACAGGCAAATGAACCTTTGGACGAAAAGGGATGCTTTGCAAATAAAAAAATTAAAGTAAGACGTGTAAACGAAATACTTGAAGTTCCAAAAAATGAAGTAGATTACATGGACGTATCTCCAAAACAACTTGTATCTGTTGCAACAGCAATGATACCATTCTTGGAGAGTGATGATGCTAAACGTTCGCTAATGGGATCTAACATGCAGCGTCAGGCTGTACCTCTAATAAAAGCAGAGGCCCCAATTGTTGCTACAGGAATTGAATATAAAGCAGCTCAAGATTCTGGAACATGCATAAATGCTTCACAAGATGGAACAGTAACTTATGTAAGTGCAGATAAAGTTATAGTAGAAGGTAAAAAAGGAAAAGAAGAACATTACCTTACAAAATATAAACGTTCTAACCAAGGTACTTGCCTAAACCAAAGACCTATAGTTACTAAAGGCCAAAAGGTTAAAGCTGGAGATGTACTAGTAGATGGTTCATCCACAGACCAAGGAGAAATGGCTCTAGGTAAAAATATTCTAGTTGGCTTTATGACTTGGGAAGGTTACAACTATGAAGACGCTATACTTATATCTGAAGATTTAGTAAGAAATGATGTACTAACATCAATACACATAGAAGATTATGACTGTGAAGCAAGAGATACTAAACTTGGACCTGAGGAAATAACTCGTGAAATACCAAACGTTGGTGACGATGCTTTAAAAGACCTTGATGAAAATGGTATTATTCGTATTGGTGCAGAAGTAAGACCAGGTGATATTTTGGTCGGTAAAGTTACTCCTAAGGGAGAAACAGAACTTACTGCAGAAGAAAAACTTCTTCGCGCAATATTTGGTGAGAAATCTCGTGAAGTAAGAGATACTTCTCTTCGTGTTCCACATGGAGAAGAAGGAACAATTATAGATGTTAAGATATTTACAAGAGAGACTTCAGATGAGTTGGCTCCAGGAGTAAATAAAGTTGTAAGAATATATATTGCACAGAAAAAGAAAATATCTGTTGGTGATAAATTATCTGGACGTCATGGTAACAAAGGTATAATTTCTCGTGTACTTCCAAGAGAAGATATGCCGTATCTTCCTGATGGCACACCACTTCAAATAGTATTAAACCCTATGGGTATTCCATCACGTATGAACGTTGGACAGCTACTTGAGGTACATCTAGGATATATTGCAAACTTGCTTGGCTGGAAAATTGCAACACCAGTATTTGATGGTGCAAAAGAAGAAGACATAGAGTCGTTGTTTGAAAAAGCAGGACTAAGCAAAACATGTAAATTTAAAGTAAGAGATGGTAGAACAGGAGAATTATTTGATAACGAAGTAACTGTAGGTTACATGTATATGTTAAAACTATATCACTTGGTAGACGATAAGATTCACGCACGTTCAATTGGACCATACTCATTAGTTACACAACAACCATTAGGTGGTAAAGCACAATTTGGTGGACAGCGTTTTGGTGAGATGGAAGTTTGGGCATTGGAAGCTTATGGTGCATCATATGCTTTGCAAGAAATGCTTACAGTAAAATCTGATGATGTTGTTGGAAGATTAAAGACTTATGAAGCAATAGTAAAAGGTGAAAGTGTTCCAGAACCTGGAATACCAGAATCATTTAGAGTACTTATAAAAGAATTACAAAGCTTAGGCTTGGATATGAGGCTATATAATCACAATGAACAAATTGAGATTAAGGAAATTGCAGATATAACTGAAGATCCTAAAACACTACATAAAGTTGAACCAGATGAGCTTATTGCAGATGTTGATGAAGAAGACTTTGTGTTAGATAGTGAAGATGGTTTGAGTATAACAGATGGTGATTTTATAGATGAAGAAATTGCTGAAGATCAACAAAACGAAGGAACACTCCAAGATGAAGACGAAGATTTATACTTGGACGATTTAGATGATATGTAATGGTGAAAGGGGAAACTTAAAATGGAGAATGTAAAAATAAATACAGAAAACTTTGATAGATTAAGTATTGGTATCGCATCACCAGAGAAGATAAGAGAATGGTCAAAAGGCGAAGTTAAAAAACCTGAGACAATCAATTATCGTTCCCTAAAACCAGAGCGTGATGGCTTGTTTTGCGAAAAGATTTTTGGACCAACAAAAGATTGGGAATGTTATTGTGGAAAATACAAAAAAGTAAGATATAAAGGTATCATATGTGATAGATGTGGAGTTGAAGTAACTAAAAAGAGCGTAAGACGTGAACGTTTAGGACATATAGAACTTGCGACTCCAGTATCTCACATCTGGTTCTTAAAAGGAATTCCAAGTAGAATGAGTCTAATTATAGACGTATCACCTAAAGCTTTGGAACGTGTTGTATACTTTGCAGCATACATAGTTATGGATCCAAAAGATACAGGACTTATGTTTAAACAAATTCTTAATGAAAAAGAATATAGAGAAGCAGTAGAAAAATACGGCGAAGGCTCATTTGTAGTTGGAACTGGTGCAGAAGCTGTAAGAGAGCTACTAGCATCTGTAGACTTGGAAAAAGAAGAAAAACAAATTCGTAAAGAGCTTGAAAAAGCAACTCTTCAAAAAAGAGTAAAACTAGTTAAAAGACTAGAAACAATAGAAGCGTTTATTAAATCTGGTAATAAACCTGAATGGATGATACTAGAAGTAATTCCTGTAATTCCACCAGATTTAAGACCGATGGTACAACTAGATGGTGGTAGATTTGCTACTTCTGACTTGAATGATTTGTATCGTAGAGTAATAAACAGAAATAACAGATTAAAAAGACTTATAGAGTTAGATGCTCCGGATATCATTATAAGAAATGAGAAGAGAATGCTTCAAGAAGCAGTTGATGCTTTGATAGATAATGGTAGACGTGGCAGACCAGTAACTGGTGCAGGAAATAGAGCTTTGAAATCTTTAACAGATATGTTAAAGGGTAAACAAGGTAGATTTAGACAAAACTTGCTAGGTAAACGTGTTGACTATTCTGGACGTTCAGTTATCGTTGTAGGACCTGAACTTAAGATTTATCAATGCGGACTTCCACGTGAGATGGCACTAGAGCTATTTAAACCTTTCGTTATGAAAGAATTAGTAAAACGTGGAATGGCATTTAATATTAAAAACGCAAAAAGAATGGTAGAACGTGCTCAAGTAGAAGTATGGGATGTACTAGAAGATGTAATTCAAAACAGACCAGTATTACTTAACCGTGCACCAACTCTTCACAGACTTGGTATTCAAGCATTTGAACCAGTACTTGTAGAAGGAAGAGCAATTAAACTTCACCCACTAGTTTGTGCAGCGTTTAACGCAGACTTTGATGGTGACCAGATGGCAGTACACGTACCACTATCACCTGAAGCACAAGCTGAAGCAAAATACTTAATGCTTGCATCAAACAACCTATTAAAACCTCAAGATGGTAAAGCTGTTACAGTCCCATCTCAGGATATGATACTTGGAAGTTATTATCTAACAGTTGAGTATGATGATGAACCTGGTGTAGGTAAAGTATTTAAAGACGAACAAGAAGCATTTATGGCATATGATGCTAAAGTGGTTGGACTTCATGCTCCAATTAAACTTAGAGTATACAAAGAGATTGATGGAAAAATGCAATCTGCCATAATTGATACAACTATTGGTAGAATTATATTTAACGATATAATTCCTCAAACATTAGGTTATGTAGATAGAACAAAACCTGAAAATGCTTTTAGACAGGAAATAGAATTCCCTGTAAGAAAGAAAGAAATTGGCCAAATTATAGACATGTGTATTGAAAAATTTGGTATTCCTAGAACTGCAGTAATGCTAGATGATATTAAACGTCTTGGTTATAAATATTCAACAGTTAGCGGTATTACAGTTTCTGTATCAGATATGGAAGTTCCAGAATCTCGTGCAAGAATCCTAAAAGAAGCTGATGAAGCAGTAGACGTAGTATACAAAAACTATAAACGTGGTTTAATTTCTGATGAACAAAGATATAATGAAGTTATTAAAGTATGGACTAAAGCAACAGATGATATACAAGATGCTATACTTGCAAATAACAACATCAAAAACCCAATTTACATCATGGCACATACAGGAGCCAGAGGTAATCCAAAACAGATAAGACAGTTATCTGGTATTCGTGGACTTATGGCAGATACATCTGGTAAAGCGGTAGAAATTCCAATTCGTTCAAGCTTTAGAGATGGACTTGACGTTCTAGAATATTTCATTTCTTCACACGGTGCAAGAAAAGGTCTAGCAGATACAGCACTTCGTACAGCTGATTCTGGATACTTAACAAGAAGACTTGTTGATGTTAACCAAGAAGTAATAATTACTGCTGATGATTGCGGAACTCATGAAGGACTTGAAGTTGAAGCAATTATGGAAAGTGGTGAGCCAATCGAAAAACTATTCGAAAGAATAGAAGGAAGATATTTAGCAGATGATGTTAAAGACAGTGATGGCAATGTAATGTATGAAAGAAATACATATATTACTACAGATATTGCAAACAAAATTGTAAAAGCAGGAATTGAAAAAGTAAAAATTCGTTCAGCTCTTACTTGCGATATGGGTAGAGGCGTATGTGCAAGGTGTTATGGTAAAAACCTTGCAACTGGAGAACCAATATCTGTTGGAGAAGCAGTAGGTATCATAGCAGCTCAATCAATAGGTGAGCCAGGAACACAGCTTACAATGAGAACTATTCACTCTGGTGGTGTCGCAGGTTCAGATATAACTCAGGGTCTTCCTAGAGTTGAAGAATTGTTTGAAGCAAGACGTCCAAAGGGTGTTGCCATAGTATCTGAAATAGGTGGTACAGTTAAGATTACTGCTGTTGACGAGTTAAATCGTGAAGTAACAGTTACAAGTGAAGATAAAACTGCCCAAACTTACAAAATATATGGCGCAAGACCAGCTGTAAAAGATGGCGATGTAATTAAAGCGGGAGATAAGTTAACAGAGGGATCATTAGATCCACATGACATTATTCGTATCAATGGTGTAACTGCCGTACAAAACTATCTAATTCAAGAAGTACAAAGAGTTTATAGAACACAAGGTGTTCATATAAATGATAAGCATATAGAACTTGTTGCAAAACAGATGTTAAGAAAAGTTAAGGTTGACGATAGAGGCGATACTGAACTTATTGCAGGTTCTATGATAGATATAAATGAATTCAAAGAAGCAAACAAGTTAGCTCGTGAAAGTGGTAAAAAAGAAGCTACTGGAACAAGAGAACTACTTGGAATTACAAAGGTAGCACTTCTTACAGAATCATTCTTATCTGCAGCTTCATTCCAAGAAACAGCAAGAGTATTAACAGATGCTGCTGTTAAAGGAAAAGAAGATAAGTTGCTTGGATTAAAGGAAAATGTAATTATTGGTAGATTGATACCAGCAGGTACAGGACTTATAGACTATGCAAACTTAAAAGTAAAAAATATCAATGAAAAACCACTTGAAGATGAAGAGACAACAGATGTAGAAGATTATATAGAGTAAAAAAATTCCTAAATGGGAAACCATTTAGGAATTTTTTACAGCGAAAGATGCTATTATAGTGCTGTTTTGTGGCAAATGTTAATATAAAGTGACAAAATTCCTATAAAAATAGCTTGTTTTTAACTGGATTTTATATTATCATAAAAGGTGTACAGTAGTTGTAACTGTGAGTGTTGGGATAAGTGAGGAAAAAAATGAAATTTAGTGAGAAATTAATAGCTTTAAGAAAAAGCAAAGGAATGTCACAGGAAGAATTAGGAGAAAAACTTGGAGTGACAAGACAGACAATTTCAAAGTGGGAGCTAGAACAAACAGCGCCAGATATGAATAGCCTTAATAAAATAAGTGAATTGTTTGATGTAAGTGTTGATTATCTTGCAAATGATAATCGTGGTGAAAACCAAGAACAAGAGAAAACTGTCAACACTGGAAGCCCTGTTGTTGATGATGAAAAGAGAAAAAAGATACTAATCATAGTGTCAATAGTTTTAGGAATTATAATAATGTTCTATATGGTGTGGTTTTTTGTTGTAGGTAAAATACTAAACTTTGGAGCAAATATAGGTAAGGACCTTATAAATGCCGGAGTGGATATGGTTGATCAAATTCAAGATGGTATAAAGGATAATCAAAGTGGAATATACAATGAAATTACAGGAATTACAAACCCAGTAAATGATGACACAGATGAAAAAGAAAACAAACTTAAGCCTAAAGCTTTCAATACTGGAATTGAAATGTACAAGGGAACTAGCTATGGTATATTTGCAAAGAGTGCAATAGATGAAATTGTTTCAAGTAACGGAAAAAATAAAAACCAACAAATTAAACTAACAATAAATGACGTGGAATATGTGGATTCTGATAAAATGATAGAAGCAAAAAAAGGACTAGATAATATGAGTCAATATGAAATAACATTTAAGTATGATGACAACGGATATATTTGCGAAGCTATAATTAAGTAAACAAAAGTAGAAGTCTAATGTTAATATTAGGCTTCTACTTTCTTTTATTTAAATTCGTTAATTATTTTTTCTATTTTGTCCATATTATTTTCTACTATTTTTACAAACGTATCAACAAGGTTTTCATCTAATTGAGTACCTTTTACCCTATTTAATTCCTGAACAGCTTGTTTAATATCGGCACGTTCTCTATATACTCTCCTCGAGGTAATTGCATCAAATGTATCACATACAGCAAGAAGTCTAGCAAAGTATGGGATATCATCTCCTGCTAATCCATCTGGATAGCCTTTTCCATCAATTCTTTCATGATGGTGTCGAATTATAGGGAGACAATTCTTAAATGTTTCGGAGGTAGACAAAATATTTTCTCCGATTACAGGATGAAGCTTTATGGCAGCATATTCTTCATCTGTTAGTTTTCCTGGTTTAAGTAAAACAGAATCACTTATACCTATTTTACCTATATCGTGGAAGTTTGCAGCCAACTCTATTAGGTTTACGTCATCATCACTAAGATTAAGTTCCCTTGCTAGCATTACTGAATAAGTAGAGACTCTAACGGAGTGCTCTCCAGTGTATTTGTCTCTAGCTCCGATCATATTTCTTATAGCGGTTGCAAATTCTATACCGAAGTGATCTATTTTGCTAGACATTTGTTTAATACTTTCTATTTGCCTAACATATTTAAATCCGCTTTCAATAAGTAGTATAAGATCGTCAAAATTTGAACCTTTTTCAAAGAATGCTTGTATATCCAAAGATCTCATTATATCTATAGATGGTGCAAGTTCTTTATGAGATGACATAAGGATTATGTATAGATCCTTGTCAAATTCACGAACGAGTCTAACAATATCGTCGCCTTTTACAGTAGGTAGAATGTAATTTATTACGAGAACATCATACTTATTACTTCTTTCTCTTAACTCTTGTAATCCAGCAAGTGGTTCGGTGTATGTTGTTAAGGTAATGTCATATTTTTTCAACACCAATGCCATAGCGTTCATTAGGTTTATATCATCATCTATTATCATTACATTATTTATATTCTCTGTCAAAAAAATCACCTCATTACGACAATAGTATAGCAAAAAAAATGAATATATACAAGTCTTAAGATATATTAAAAGTTCCTAAAGTTATGGTGAAATCATTAGGAAATACGGTGATTGATTCAATGGTTATTTTACCTGTTAACAATAACAAAATAACAAGTATTTTGTTTATATCTAAGTTTTCACAGAAGTTACAAGAATCCGAGTTGGAGTTTGGAAGGTTAAAATTAGATAGAATGTTTTCCATGGATTTACCTCCTATTAAAATATACTATAATACTTGCCTTTTTATGTTTAAAGTAGTATAATTACGCCATGAATGAACAGGAAAATATAGATAATAAATTTAAAACAAATAGTAAAAATGTTTTTTTTATTTTAGTAGCGATGATTGCATCTGCTGTTATTTTAGCTTTTTTAATTCAGTTACTTTTAAAAAATAGCAAAATTAATCAAGGAAAATACAGAGTATCTGATGCAATCATAACTAGCCAAACGGAGTTTATAGACAAGAGTAAAGAAACTGGTACTTGGTCTTACGACGTTTATCAGAGCAATTCTTTATCGCTACTAGTTAGTGCTGGAGCTGAAATTTCTAGAGCATATATATCAGATATTCATGCTAGTAAATCAAGTATAGAGATTAGTCAACAAAATTCGGACATTGCTGTTTTTGCAAACGAAGAGGCGGTATTGGAACTTGCTTCAGATGTTTCTGAAGATGGCGAAATACTATATGAAATAAATATAAAGAATAAAGACGCTCTAAACAATTTTGAGATATCTTCTGATGTTAATGAAATTAAGCATGACGCTACTATATTTAAACTTGCAAATATAACTAATTCAGATTTACAGTTTGATATTTCATTTGATTTTAACATACAAGAAAAGGATGGTAGATTAAGTGTAATGACAGTACAACTTAAACTTCCATATAAGGACATAATAGAAAGTGGATCTTCAGTTACCAGAATAGATGTTGGAGATTTAGTGTTTAAATTAAAATAAATGTCGGCCTAGGCTTGAAATATACTGATTAGTAGTATATAATATCTATGATCGCTTGGGCAATAAAAAATATGTGAACCTTGTCAGGTCCGGAAGGAAGCAGCAATAAACATGTTTTTTATGTGCTAATAGCGGTCTTTTTTTTAGGGGGTATATATGTCACATATAGCGTTATATAGAAAATATAGGCCTATTACTTTTTCAGATATGATAGGTCAAGAACATGTAACACGCGTGCTTAAAAATCAAATTGTGACAGGAAAAATTTCTCATGCTTATATATTTAGTGGAACTAGAGGAACAGGAAAGACATCAGCAGCTAAGATATTTGCCCGTGCAATAAATTGTGAGCATCCGATTGATGGAGAACCTTGTAATGAATGCGAGGCGTGCAGAAGCATTTTGTCTGGTGATAGTACAGATGTGGTTGAAATGGATGCCGCTTCTAATAACTCTGTTGAAAATATCAGAGCAATAAGACAAGAGGTTATGTATGTTTCTACCCAAGTAAAGTATAAGGTTTATATAATAGATGAGGCACACATGTTGTCTACTAGTGCGTTTAATGCACTTTTAAAAACTTTAGAGGAACCACCAGAGCATGTTGTATTTATTCTTGCCACTACAGAGGAGCATAAAATTCTTCCAACTATACTTTCAAGGTGTATAAGGTTTGAGTTTAAAAAGTTAACAGAAGAAGAAATTGTTACAAGATTAAAATATGTGCTCAAGGACTATAATATAACGTATGAAGAAGGAGCACTAAAAATAATAGCAAATCTTTCTGATGGCGCAGTTCGTGATGCTCTTAGTATATTGGAAAGATGTATTAACAGTGATAGCAAACATCTTACAGAGGAATTTGTTAGAGACATTGTGGGAATAGTTCAGATTGAACTAATACAAGAATTATTGAGCAGTATATTAGAATATAATGTAATTAAGACTAAAGCATCAATAGATAAGCTCTTGGAAAAGGGAAAAGATTTAAGATATTGTTTAAGTCAGCTTATAAATCAAACGATGAACTTAGTTATGTACAAATCTGGTGATTTATCTGCAGAACTTTCTGATAATTTGAAAGGCGTAGTTAATGAAGTGCCTATTGCAAGACTTAATCTATTACTTAAAAGGCTTACTAAATTAGATGATGACTTAAGGCAAACAGCTAATCCGACAATTATATTTGAAGCTTGCATGTTAGAACTTGCTACAGAAATTAAATTAAGTCAAAAGGAAGAAATATTAGATTTAATTAAAAAGTTGGAACTTAAAATTGATAGTTCGGATAGAAAAACTGTCATAGTTAAACAAGAAGTGCCAGTTGTAGAGAAAAGCTTAAACCAATCGGAAAATGTATTATCGAAGGTAGAAGAAGTGACTAAGGCAGAAGTAAAAAGTTTTAAGTTGCTTTCAAAAGTTGTAGATAGAGCGGCAGAGGAAGATTTACCAACATTATATTCAGCATTATCTGGTATAAAAGCATATCAAAAAGAGAATTGTATAAATTTCGTTACAGATAACGGATTTTCATATGATTTGTTAAGAAAAGAGGAAATGAGAAATAAATTAACGGATATAGTTAATGAAATTTCAGGAAAAGAGTTTGAAGTTACAATAACATTAGATAAAATTAAAGAAAATAGTACAAAAGCAGAATTTGAAAAGATATTTGAAGGAGCAGGTGTACCATTTACAAAAATAGATTAGGAGGTTTATTATGGGTAAATTTGGAGGATTCCCAGGAGGAATGGGAAATATGCAAAACTTGATGAGACAGGCACAAAAAATGCAAGCAGAATTGCAGAAAAAGCAAGAAGAAGCGGCAAATACTGAGTTTGAAGTATCTGCTGGTGGCGGTGCAGTAACAGTTAAGGCAACTGGTGCTAAAGAAATAAGAGAGATAATTATTAAAAAAGAAGTAGTTGATCCAGATGATGTAGAGATGTTACAAGATTTGATACTTACAGCTGTAAATGAAGCTTTAAAAAAAGCTGATGATATGATGAGTGAAGACTTATCTGGGTTTAATATACCTGGTTTAATGTAGGAAGTAGTATATTATGTTTCCAGAGTCAGTAAATAATTTAATAACTGAATTTGAAAAGTTACCTGGGATAGGACACAAGACAGCGATTAGACTTGCTTTTTATATATTAGAATCAGACGAGGGTGTTGCAAAAAAATTTGCAACTGTATTGGTTGATGCAAAGCAAAAGGTAAAATTCTGCGAAAAGTGCTTTAACTTATCTGAAGGTAATGTGTGCAGTATATGTTCTAATCCTAAAAGAGATACATCTGTTATTTGTGTAGTGGAAAATGTAAAAGATGTAGTTGCTATGGAAAAGACACATGAGTTTAAAGGCTTGTATCATGTTCTGCATGGAAATATTTCGCCGATGAATAATATAACTGCTGATGATATAAAAATAAAAGAACTTATACAAAGATTAAATGATGATAGTATTAAAGAAGTAATAATTGCTACGAATCCAACCATAGAGGGTGAAACTACTGCTATGTATATAGCTCGAGTTATAAAAACAATACCAGGAATTAAAGTGACAAGAATTGCACATGGTATTCCTGTTGGAGGAGATCTTGAATATACGGACGAAATAACTTTAATAAAAGCGATGGAAAATAGAAGGGATATGTGATCATGAGTAACTTAGAAAATTTTATTTCAAAGAGGGATACATATCCTCTTTTTATATATAATGGATATGAAATAGAGGAAAGCGAGACAGAAATATTTATTAAATATGATTTTGAAATAGTGGGATTGAGTCATTTTAACCCAACTTGGACATTTAGAAAAGAAAATAATTTTAGTATAAAAGGAATAGATTCAGAGTTTTTCAACAATTTGGCGTTTAATCTTGGAATGGTGGAGTTAGTTAGCTATTGGAAGCTTACATGTTCACCAAAGGTTGAAATCAGATGTGCATATCTTGATGAAACACAAATTGAATGGTGGAAAAAACTATATCTAAATGGTTTGGGAGAGTTTTTATACACTAATGGGATATATGAATACTTAGCTAAAAATAGTATTGAGCTGATGCAAATAGAATGTAGCTCCAAAGGCTTTTATGAAGCTGCGACGTTGAATAATGATTTTACCGGTAACCTTATACCAGTTGGTGGAGGAAAAGACTCAGTTGTAACTTTAGAATTACTAAAAGATTACAAAGAAAGTAATACATGTTATATAGTCAATCCAAGAGGAGCATCTACTTCTACTGCTGAAATTGCAGGATATGAAAAGCTTTATGCTCCAAAAAGAACTTTGGATAAGAATATGCTTGACTTAAATAAACAAGGTTTTTTAAACGGTCATACGCCATTTTCGGCAATACTTGCTTTTTCATCGTATATAGCAGCGGTTATTTTAAATAAAAAATATATAGTTTTGTCCAATGAATCTAGCGCTAATGAACCAAATGTAGAGGGAACAAATATCAATCACCAGTATTCAAAATCACTAGAATTTGAAAATGATTTTAGATTTTATTGTAAGAATTATTTGTGTAAAAATGGCCCTGAGTATTTTAGTTTACTTAGACCTTGGAGCGAATGGAGAATTGTTAAGGAATTTGTAAAATATAATAAGTATTTTAAAGATTTTAAGAGCTGTAATGTTGGTTCAAAGCAGGACATTTGGTGTGAAAACTGTCCGAAATGTTTGTATGTGTATATAATGCTTAGTGCGTTTTTAAATAAAGATGAGATTTCAAAAATATTTAGATCTAATATGTTAGACAACGAGAATTTAAAAGGTATATTTGAAGGACTTATAAATTCAGATAAAGACAAACCATTTGAATGTGTAGGAACAAAGGAAGAAATAAATTTATGTATAAATATGTTTTTGAGAAAAAATGATTGTAACAGTGTTCCTAAGTTACTTATGGGATATACACGTATGGCTGAAGATGAATTTAAAATTCTTCTAAGTAGTTATATCGACAAATTTGACACAAATAATAATGTGCCTAAAGAATTCATTAAATTGTTAAAAGAGGTATAAATGTTAAAAGAAAGAATAAATAATTATCTTTCAAACAAATCCATTTTAATATTAGGATTTGGGCGAGAAGGAAGAAGTACGCTTAACTATATAAATAAAAATAACATCTGCTATACAAGAATAGCTATAGCAGATAAAAATGAGACAATAGAAAAACAGGAAAATATAGAATATTTCTTGGGTAATAATTATTTGGAAGCCATATATGAGTTCGATATAATTATTAAATCTCCAGGCATAAGTTTAAAAGAGATTGACTTGAGTGAAATAAAAGGAAAAATAACTTCTCAAGCAGAATTGTTTTTAAAGTATGGTAAAGATAAAGTAATTGGCATAACAGGAACAAAAGGGAAAAGTACAACTAGTTCTTTAATTTTCCAAATGTTAAACAAAGAGTTATCTGTGGAACTTGTGGGAAATATAGGTATACCAGTTCTGGATTATGTGGATAAGTATGAAAAAACAAGTTATTTTGTTTATGAATTGTCTTCACATCAACTAGAATTAGTAGATGCTTCACCTAAGATTGCTGTATTTTTAAATCTATATGAAGAACATTTGGATTATTATAAATCTTTTGAATCATATGCAAGTGCCAAGAGAAATATATTTAAACACCAAGATGAGTCGGATGTATTTGTGTACAACAAAGATATGAAAAACGTACTAATCGGTGGTGAACAAGTCAAAGCTAGGGCTATTGAAATTAGTCAAATCGAAGCAGAAGCAAATCCTTTAAAAAACAAGTTTGTAAATCTAACAATAGACACAAATGATATACATCTTCTTGGAACACACAATTTATATAATTTAACTATTGCTGCCACTGTTGCTAAACTTGTTGGAGTGAGTGATAGTAGCATTATGAGTGTGATTAAAAATTTAAAGCCATTACCACATAGGTTAGAAACTATTGGAACATATGAAGGAGTTAAGTATATAGATGACTCTATATCTACGATTCCTGAGGCTACAATCAGTGCTTTGAAAAGCATAAATGATGTAGATACAGTTTTGATTGGAGGAATGGATAGGGGAGTAAATTATGATGCACTTATTGAATATTTGATAAATGCTAAAGTCAGTAATGTGATTTTAATGTATGATAGCGGAAAAAGAATATACGAAAAACTAAGAAAAAGACCTTTAAAAAACAATTTAGTGTTTGCTGAAGATTTGGAAAAAGCCACGGAACTTGCTACAAAAATTACGGGTAAAGGTTCAATATGCTTGCTTTCTCCAGCATCAGCAAGCTATGGCTTTTTCAAAAACTTTGAAGAGCGTGGTGACAAATTTAAGGAGTATATTAAAAAATATAGTGACAATTAAATGACAGTAAAATTACAGATTTTTTACAAAATCACTTGCTAAATGTAATTTTTATGATAAAATAATCCTGTAATTAAAAAAAGAGGTGTCAATATATGGAGAAAAAAATTCTTATAGTTGATGATGAAAAACCTATCGTCGATGTTTTGAAGTTTAATCTTGAAAAGGATGGTTACAAAACAGTAGAAGCTTATGATGGAGAACAAGCTGTGGAAATGGCACTTATGGCAAAACCAGACTTAATAATCTTGGATGTGATGTTACCAAAAATGGACGGATTTACTGTATGTAAAAAGATAAGACAGAAACTTACATGTCCAATAATTATGCTTACTGCAAAAGACGAAATAGTGGATAAAATTATAGGGCTTGAGTTGGGAGCAGACGACTATATGACTAAGCCTTTTAGTATGAGAGAATTAGCTGCACGTGTAAAAGCTAATTTAAGAAAACACTCAATTGAGGATACGGCACCGGATAAAGAAGAGGCTAATACTATTAAAATTAAGGATTTAGTATTAGATTTAGAAAAATATGTTGTAATTAAAAGAAACGTAGTAATAGATTTAACTATGAAAGAATTTGAGGTTGTAAAGCTTTTGGCATCTAATCCAGGTCAAGTTTTTACAAGAGAGCAAATACTTAAAAATGTATGGGGATACGATTACTACGGTGACGTTAGATCGGTTGATGTGACTATACGTAGAATTAGAGAAAAAATTGAGGATAATACTTCTGATCCAAAATATATAATTACAAAAAGAGGAATAGGATATTATGTTTAAGTCACTAAAAACTAGCATTAAAGTTATGATGACTTTACTAGTAATAATTACATTTGTAACTGCTGAATTTGTTGTAACTTATACAATGAATGGAAAAGTTAGTTTTGAATTTAACACACCAAGTCTAATATCGATTGGTGTGTTAGTTATTATTGCTTTGATTATTGCTACAGATATTGGAAACAAGGTGGTGTTTCCGCTAAAAAAAATAGAAAAATCCATTAGACATTTAGCTGAGGGAAAAACAGTAGACACCAAAAGCCTTAAGTCTGTAACGAGTCCAAATGAGATTGTAGATTTGATTACTGTATATGATTCTATGGTGGACATTGTGTCTAAGCAAAACTTTGATCTTAACAGTCAGCAAAGTAAAACACAAATTATTCTTGAGAGAATGGATGACGGAGTAATAGCTTTTTCGCTTCAAAGAAAAGTTATCCATATGAACACCGCAGCTAAGAACTTTATAGGTCTTACTGATCAGGATGACACGTATGATAAAGTGTGCAGAAAACTTGGAATAAAGATTGATTTTGATAAGGTAATATATATAGCTGATTATAAAAACATAGAAGAAAAGGTGACAAGAGCAGATAATGTGCTAAATGTTGTTCTAGTACCATTTCATGATAGATTGATTCCAATGGGTGTTATTATGATAGTTAAAAACATTACAGAAAACGAAAAGTTAAATAACATGAGAAAAGAATTTGTTGCAAATGTATCTCATGAATTAAAGACACCGCTTTGTTCAATTAAGGGATATTCAGAAACTATTATGGATAGAGATTTAAGTAAGGAAGAGATTACTAAATTTGCAACGGTAATAAATGCAGAGGCAAATAGAATGGATAGAATTGTTGCAGATCTACTTCAACTATCTCGTTTTGATTATAATAAAAACGTCATGAATAAGACTAAGTTTAATCTTGATGATTTGGCAAAACAGGTTGTAGAAAATATGCAATACGTAGCACTAGAAAAAGGTCATACATTGACTTGTACCGTTAATATGATACCACCTGCTGTGTATGCGGATAAAGACAGCATACAACAAGTAATAATAAATATATTAAGTAACAGTATAAAATACACACCTAATGGTGGAAAAATAGATGTGTATATAGGAGCTGCTGGTGGAAAAGCTTACATGAAATTTGTAGATAATGGAATAGGAATACCAGAAAAGGATCTAAAGAGAATATTTGAAAGATTTTATAGAGTAGATAAAGCTCGTTCGCGTCAAATGGGTGGAACAGGGCTAGGTCTTTCAATAGTAAAAGAGATTGTAGAGGCCCATGAAGGCTCTATAGACATAAAGAGTGAACAAGGAGTTGGAACTGAAGTAATAGTCACAATTCCTACTATTAAATAGGAGACAAAATGAAATATATAGATGTACATGCACATTATGATGATGAAAAATTTAACTTTGACATGGAAGATGAGCTTAAAATAGTTAGAAATGCAGGAGTAAAATACATAATAAATGTAGGAAGTAATATAGAAAATTCTAAAAAAGCATTAGAAATTGCAAAAGCGCACGATTATATATTTTGTGCTATAGGAATACATCCGGAATACACAGATGAGTTAGATAAAGTAAATGAATTGGAAGTGATGTATGGCCATGATAAGGAAAAAATAGTTGCAATAGGGGAAATAGGCTTAGACTATCACTATACCGAAGAAAATAAAGAAAAACAAAAGGAACTTTTTATATCGCAGATGAAAATTGCAAAGAAGCTAGATATTCCGGTTCAAATTCATTCGAGAGATGCAGTATCAGACATGTTGGAGATTTTAAAACAAGAAGAACTATTGCCTAAAAAGATAATGTTTCATTGTTATGAACTTAATGAAGAAATAACTAAAATAATTATTAAGAGGGGATACAGTATATCGCTTGGAGGGAATATTACGTATAAAAGGCGTGACAGTGCTATAAAGCAAATTAAAGAAATTCCTTTGTCACAAATTATGCTAGAAACAGATAGCCCATATCTTGCACCACAAGATGTGAGAGGTACCCGTAATAGTTCAAAAAATCTTCACTTTGTTGCAGAAAAAATTGCTGAAATTAAGGGAATAACTTTAGGAGAAGTAATAGATACAACATACAATAATGCAGTAAAATTTTACAACCTACCAGAATAATGTGGTAGGTTGTTTACTTATTTAATCTTTATCTATTGGAACATATAGTTTACAGCAACACTTTCCTTCATGGATAAATTTATCACAAGGACAAAGAGTAGTATCGTCTACTTTTAGTTGACATGGACAATGGCCATCTTTTCTATATATTCCATCGATTATTTTTTCAACATAATCTCTGTTTGGATTTAGTTTAAAACCTTTCATTTATTCCTCCTGTTGAATAAATTTAGTATGCATACATTGCTTTGCATGCAGTACTATACTTATATAGTATCATATCTGTCAACCTTTTCTTGACATCAAATGTTACAATGATATAATTATCAATATAATAAAAGGTAGGAGATGGGAAATTTGAAGGAAAATAAAGCTAATGTAAAAATATTAAGGAGTGTTTTCATTGTTATTTTGTTAGTGATTGTTTTTATTGCAGTATATTACATGAACATCAAAATGGTAAAAGAAACACCACTTTTGAGCAAGGCTGAAGTTCAGAGCGTTTTAGGAACGGATGGGGCGGTGTTTTGTATTGAAAATATAGAAAAAGATGAAAATGAATACATAATAACAGCAACAATGCTGGAAAAAGAACCAAGAATGTTTTCTGACAGTGAGATCGAAGAATTGAAAAATGGAAAGAAAATCGAGTTTAGAGGACAAAAATGGAAGCTAAAAAATGAAAATGAAGATGTTATTGAGATTGAGTCCGATGATGATGCGTTAATGTTAGACAAAACGCAAAGAACATTATTAAACGTTGCAGGTGTAGCTAGAGATTTATGTGATTATTCGGAGCAGAAGGTAAAATTTAAAGTATCTAATGATATACTTATTGGAACGTTTTGGTCAAACTTTAAATATGATGAAAATGGAAATATAAAAGCATATGGCCTAGGGGAATTTGAAGAAGAAATAACAGATTATAAGGGTATATCATTTGAGCAATTACAGGAATTTTCGAAAGGTTGTAAAGGGACTTACGATGAATGTACAGCTTACGTAAAAGACGGCGTGGTAGGAGCTATAAGAATAGGTTGGAAGTAACATTTGAAACTCATGTAGATATTTTTAGTTTATAAATATTAAAAACCGCGAATTTAAAAATAGTTTCAAATTCGCGGTTTTTTGGTATATAATGAAAAAGAAAGATAAATAGTTACAAACTTTATTTTTAATCTAGATATCCAAATTTTTGCATTCTTTCCTTTTCGCTTTTAGATAGTTCTTGTATCCATTGAGCTAGGCCTTTGCAATCTTTAGTTCTTAAATACTCAAAGTATTTTACTCTATCTTCTTTAGATATTACTATCGGTGGAAGATTGTTCTTTAATAGTTCATAGTTTATTAACAATCTACCCGTTCTACCATTACCATCCTCGAATGGATGTATCGTTTCAAATTGTATGTGGTAATTTGAAATTTTAGTGTATATGTCAGCCGCATCATTGTTATAATTATACACAAAATAGTTCATAAGATTAGGTATTTGTTCTGGTTTTGGCGGAATATGCTCACTACCTTGTATGAAAACTTGCAATTTTCTATATCCTGACGTACCTTTTATATTTTCGTTTATAGTCTTGTTTATATCTTTAATTAATTTTTCATTAAGACTTACATTAACATCATTTAAACTCTCAAAAATTAATTCTAAAGCACGTTTATGGTTAATAGCTTCATATATTTCCCTTGGTTCTTTTCCGTCAATTTTAAAGCTATTATCGTTGTATAAAATAGCATAAGTTTCCGCATATGTTAAAGTGTTACCTTCAATTGCATTTGAGTGGTAAGTGCTTCTAGTAACAAAATCTTCTAAATAATCTTTATTGCTTAATAAGAATTCAAACAATTTCATAAATGCCTTTCCTTTCAAAAAAAGCAACAGAGCTCACGAAACCCTTGTTGCTTTAAAAATATGGTCGGAGTGACAGGACTTGAACCTGCAACCCCATGGTCCCAAACCACGTGCGCTACCAATTGCGCTACACCCCGTGACATAAAATATTATAATACATAAATTGAAAAAAAGCAATAGTTGTGGTAAAATTTACATGGAACTTTTTTGAGGTGAGGTATGGCACAGTTTTGTGGAGTAGATATAATAGAAGTAAATAGAGTAAAAGAGGCAATATTAAATACACAGGGCTTTAAAGAAAGAGTGTTTACCAAGAAGGAAATTGAGGTTGGAGATAATAAATCAGACGCTGTAAAGTATCAGTATTATGCTGGAAGATTTGCCGCTAAAGAAGCAGTGTACAAAGCTCTATCAAGTAAATTTGGCGATAAATTATGGCTTGGCGACATTGAGATATTAAATGATTCCAAATTGCTTAATAGGCCATATGTTGTTTTTAAAAATACAGATTTAGAATTAATGCAAAAGCAAGGAACATTGGAGATTGATGTGAGTGTATCACATATAGAAGCACTAGCTATAGCAAGTTCGACTGTAAGTATACATTAGCATTCCGTGTGAATGTATATACAAACAAATAGTTTGTTCAAGTTTTGATGACATTACTATATATTTTACCTGGGGTGAGAATAATGTCAGAATATTTGAATTTGAACATGTTAGGTAAAAGAGTAAGAGCTGGGAGACTAAGCAAAGACATGACTCAATATGCATTAGCAGAAGAAGTTGGCGTATCTCAAAACTTTTTAGGTGATATAGAAAGAGGAATAAAAGCACCAAGTATAACTACTGCAATAAGATTAGCTAATGTCTTGAATATGAGTTTGGATACTATGTTTGCAGATTCTTTAACTATACCAGCAAATGAAGTTGCGGATGTATATTTAACAGACAAACAACTAGCGGTATTGAAGAAGATGGTAAAAGAATTTAGAGATAATTTTATGGAATAGAAAAAAGACGCATTAAGCGTCTTTTAAGTTTTCTACTAATTTACAAAAATGTTCTCCTCTTTCTTCAAAATTTTTATACATGTCAAAAGAAGCAGAGGCTGGTGACATCACAACGATATCTCCTGTTTTTGCTATTTCATCACAGTAATTAACACATTCTTCTAATGTTTTAAATTCAGAAATTGTAAGAAACTCTGTATAATCCTTATTCATAGTTCTTGCTGCATTTATTACCGCTTCTTTTATTTTAGGAGCAGTTGCACCAAGTAAGACTAAATGTTTTACTTGGTTTAAAATAGGATTTCCTATTACATCATAAGGAATATGTTTGTCGTATCCACCTGCTATGAGGATTATTTTTTGGTCAAATGAGTTTAGACCAGCCATAGTTCTTGAAGGGCTTGTTCCTATAGAGTCGTTGTACCATTTTATACCTCTTATTGTAGCAATATGTTCCATTCTGTGTTTTACTCCATTAAATGTAGTTATTATTTTTCTTATGGCATCAAAACCGGTCATATCTATGACAGCTGAAGCTGCAGCACATATATTGGCGATATTATGAATTCCAACAAGGCGAATATTCTCTTTTTTTTCTATTTTTGTTATAGTATTTCCATCATTGTAACAAACGGATTCTCCATCAAAAAAGCAACCAACATTGTTAGAATTATTGAGACTAAAGTATTTAACATTTGAATTAATGTTATTTTGCTCAATGTCTTTTAAGAATTTTTCAGTCATTTTATCATCTGAATTAAGCACAATTGTACCGTTTTGTTGATGTAAAAATATATTTTCTTTAGCTTCGATATATTCATCATAACTTCTGTGATAGTCTAAGTGATTTGGAGATATGTTGGTTATAACAGATATATCTGGGCTTTTTTTAACCGTCATAAGTTGGAAACTGCTTAATTCTAATACAATAATATCATCGCTTTTGATCTCATCAAGTTTACTAAATAGTGGAGTCCCAATGTTCCCTCCAAGCCATACATTAAAACCAGCTTCTTTCAAAAACATTGAAATTAACGTGGTAGTTGTTGTTTTACCGTCACTTCCTGTTACTCCAACAATTTTGCATGGTGCAAGTTCCATTAGAAGTTCGATTTCGGAAGTAAGAATAGCACCATCATTTACAGCTTTTTCTAATTCAGGAGTAAAAGGCTTAACTCCTGGGGAACGAAGAATGTAATCAAAACCAGATAGGTTTGATAGATACTCCGTTCCAAGTATAAAAGTTATTCCCATGTTTTTTAATTCTTCTATGTTTATGTCTAAAACTTCTCTTTTGTCCAGAGCAGTTACATGAGCTCCCATAGAAGCTAAGTATTTTATAGCTGGAATATTGCTAATTCCGATACCTATTACAGCAATTTGTTTGCCCTTAACACTATTTTTAAAATTTTCTAATCTTGTGTTCATATTTTCACATCCTTATATATTCTAAAGTATATTACACAAATGTAAAAATAACAATAAAAATATGTAATTTTAGAAATTTATTTTGGTAATAGGGAATGTTTATTTTCGTTGACAAAACCTCATTTCTGTCATATAATTATATCCATAATTAACGGAGGAATAACATGAACGAGAAAGAAAAGTTTTACATAACAACAGCAATAGCATATACATCAAGAAAGCCTCATATAGGAAATACATATGAGATAATACTTACTGATGCAATAGCAAGATATAATAGAATGAAAGGAAAGGACGTATATTTTCTAACTGGTACGGATGAACATGGCCAGAAGATACAAGAGTATGCTGAGAAATCTGGAATGTCTCCAAAAGCGTATGTAGATGGTGTCGCTGGAGAAGTAAAAAAAATATGGAGCGGAATGAACACTACTTTTGATAAATTTATTCGTACAACAGATGAGTATCACGTGAAGACTGTGCAAAAAATATTTAAAAAATTGTACGAACAAGGTGATATATATCTTGGTGAATATGAGGGAAATTATTGCACTCCATGTGAGTCATTTTTTACAGACACCCAGCTTGTGGATGGAAAGTGTCCAGACTGTGGAAGAGAAGTAAAAAAAGCTAAAGAAGAGGCATATTTTTTAAAATGTAGTAAATACCAAAATAAACTTATTGATTATATAGAATCACATCCTGGATTTATTGAACCTGAATCAAGAAAAAAAGAAATAATGAACAACTTTTTAAAAGCTGGACTTCAAGATTTATGTGTTTCTAGAACTTCATTTACATGGGGAATACCTGTAGATTTTAACCCAGGTCATGTTGTATATGTATGGATAGATGCACTAACTAATTATATAACAGCATTAGGCTATGAATGTGATAGTAAATCTGAATTGTATAATAAAAATTGGCCTGCTGACTTGCATGTTATAGGAAAAGACATATTGAGATTTCACGCTATTTATTGGCCAATAATACTAATGGCATTAGGCGAGCCTCTACCTCATAAAATATACGCACATGGTTGGATGCTATTTGGAAATGATAAAATGAGTAAATCTAAAGGTAACGTCATATACGCAGACGAGTTAGCCAATGAATTTGGCGTTGATGCAGTAAGATATTTTTGCTTATCTGAAATGCCTTATGCTCAAGATGGTAATATAACTTATGAAACTGTAATTGAAAAATATAATTCTGATTTAGCAAATACATTAGGAAATCTTGTAAACAGAACAGTTACAATGGTAAACAAGTATTTTGATGGTGTGATATATGAACCAGTAGATATACTTGATGTAGATTCTGATCTTAAAGCATGCATAAATTCTGCCGTTCAAACGTATATGGAAAAAATGGATTCGCTAAGAGTGGCTGAGGCCATAGAGCAGATAATGATAGTAGCTAGAAGAAGCAATAAGTATATAGATGAAACATGTCCTTGGGTACTAGCAAAATCTGATGAGGGGAAAGAAAAGCTAAAGACGGTGTTATATAACTTAATAGAAGCTATTAGAAGTATATCTGTAATGTTACAAAACATTATGCCGGAAACAGCAAAAAAGATAGCAGAACAAATAAATGCAACAGAGCTTACACTAGATAGTATAAGTGAATTTGGAAAGACTGTACCTGGTACAAAAGTAGGTACACCAGAAGTGTTATTTGCAAGAATTGATGCCGAAAAGAAACTAGAAGAGTTGATAGCAAAAGCAAATGAGCAAAAAGAACAAGCAAAAGTGGAAAATGTTGAAAAAGAAGAGGAAATATCTATAGATGATGTGGATAAAGTAAAACTTAAAGTTGCACAAATACTATCTGTAGAAAAAGTGCCAGATGCTAAAAAATTGTATAAGCTACAATTAGATTTAGGATATGAGAAGCGTACAGTGGTATCAGGGCTTGTACCATATTACAAAGAAGAAGAACTAGTTGGCAAAAAAGTAGTACTTGTAAGTAATTTGAAACCAGCAAAGTTAAGAGGTATAGAATCTAATGGAATGATTCTTGCCGCAGGAGATAAGGATACAGTAAAAGTGCTATTTGTAGATGATGCAGTACCATTAGGAGAAGGCATACATTAGAGAAAAGAGGAAAAATATTGAAACAAATATTTAAGAATAAAGTTGTGAAAGAGACTCTTGAATGGATAGTTTGTTTTTTGATAGCTTATGTAATATATGTTTGTATAAATTATTTTATTGGAACTATAGCAGGAATTAAACAAACATCCATGTTCCCTACTGCAAAAGAAGGAGAAAGAGTTGTCGTTGGTAGAAGAATTTTATATAATCATGAAATAAAGAGAGGACAAATCGTAACTATTTCTGCTCCTGATGATATAGCTAAAGATTCTGCTGATGTGACAGCTACATATATAGATAGGCATGGATTTAATTGGTTTACATACAATGTACTTGAAATAGGAAAGAAGAGTTATATTAAGAGGGTTATAGCCGTTGGAGGAGATACTCTTAAAATAACAGAAGAAGGAACAGTCATTTTAAACGGTGAAGTGTTAGAAGAAAAATATTTGCCAGAAGGAACAATTACTCCTATTACGGGAGATTACTATGATTTGAAAATTCCGGAGGGCTACATATTTGTAATGGGAGATAATAGGGCTACAAGTAGAGATAGTAGAGAATTTGGAGTGGTTCCGTTAGATAAAGTAGAAGGAATTGTACATATTAGAATTTGGCCATTAAATAAAATAGGAGAAATTTAACATGTTTGAGGGAGTTCTAGGACATAAAAATGTATTAGAAAAGTTAGAGAAAACATTAGAAAGCGATAAACTATCACATGCATATGTGTTTTATGGAAAAGAAGGCATAGGAAAACGTTTAGTAGCGTGCGAATTTGCTAAAGGTTTACTTAAAACTAACAATTTAGAAAACAATATAGATTTTAAATATATTACTCGTATGGAAGATAAACAGAATATTTTAGTAGAACAAGTTAGAGATGAGATTATATCTGATGTTTATACTGCCCCTGCAACTGGGAAATACAAAGTATATGTAATAGATGAAGCAGACAAAATGAATGACTCAGCTCAAAATGCATTACTTAAAACCTTAGAAGAACCTCCAAAGAGCGTAGTTATAATATTGATTACAAGTAATATAGATGGATTGCTTGGTACTATACTTTCTAGAACGACAAATATATTCTTTGAGCAATTGAGTGAAAAAGAAATAAGAAAGTATATGGAGTTAAATGAATTAAGCGTAGAAGAGCAGCTATTAGATTTCTCACAGGGGTCAATAAGTACGCTTATTGAAGTATCCAAAGAAGATAACAAAGAAAAAATTATAAAGGTTTGCGATTTATTCGAAAAAATTAAGTTGTTAGACAAAATAGGAATAATAGAAGCGTTAAGTGATGTAAATTTAAAGGATGAATTAACTATAGAATACATGGAGTTTTTAATGTTGAAAAATTCTATGTATGATAAAATAGAGTTGATTGAGAATATAAAAAAAGCTATATTAAGTAATGCAAATGAAGATATGCAAAAAACAAAATTTGCTATAGAGATTATTAAAAAGTGAGGTGAGTTGAATGGAAGGAAAAGTATTAGGCGTAAGGTTTACATCTACTGGTAAGTTAAGTTATATCAATCCCAAAAAGTATTTATTTAATGTTGGAGATTTGGTTGTAGCCGAATCAGACAGAGGAATTGAAATTGCAAGGATTGTATCAAAATTGGATGCGTCAGACAAGAGATTACAAGGTCAGGAAATAAAAGAAGTATTAAGACCAGCAAGTAAAGAAGATATAGAAAAGGGAAGAAAGCTTAAAGAACAAGCTAAAAGTGCTCTTAAGACATGTAAAGAAAAAGTAAAAAAATTTAATTTAAACATGAAACTAATAAGTGCAACATATACTTTAGATGAGTCAAAATTGGTGTTTTACTTCACTTCAGAGGAAAGAGTAGACTTTAGAGAGCTTGTAAGAGAACTTGCCATAGAATTTAGAACAAGAATTGAGTTAAGACAGATCGGTGCGAGAGATGAGGTAAAAGAGTATTCAACATTAGGTGTGTGTGGAAGAGAGTTGTGTTGTAGAACATTTTTGCCGGATTTTGAATCTGTAACTATTAAAACAGCAAAAGAGCAAGGGCTTCAAATCAACATGCAAAAGTTATCTGGATGTTGTGGAAAATTAAAATGTTGTATAAAATATGAGGAAGAAGCATACAAAGAAAAGATTAAGGAAATGCCTAAAATGAATGAAATAGTTGAATTTGAAGGTGAAAAAGCTAAGGTTGTTGGCGAGGACATATTAGGCCAAAAAGTAAAATTAAAAATTGGGGAACCGGGAGAAGAAAGATTTGTTGTTGAAAGTATAAAAAATATTAAAAGAATAAATAAAAAAGACAAAGAGGTGAAATAATATGGCATATAGAATATCTGATGAGTGTATATCTTGCGGAGCATGTGCAGTTGAGTGTCCTGTTGGAGCAATTAGTGCAGGAGAAGATAGATTTATAATAGATCCTGAAAAATGCATTGATTGTGGAACTTGTGCATCAGTGTGCCCAATGGGAGCACCAAAAGTAGAAGAATAGGTGAGTGTAGGAAATTAACTTTCCTACACTTATTTTTAAATGTTAATTCATAAATATTGTAATTCGAAATGCTCATAATAATTTTGGTGATTTTTTTGATAGTAAGACTAGGATATGTTGCTATGAGTAAAGCGATAGATGAAACTAGCTCTCATACGATTAGTTATACTAATTATTTAAAGGAGCTGGATAAAACACAAAAAATAGATAGTATAATTCGTAAAAACTTGAACGTTTTAAAAAATACAATAGATTATAACATAAAAAATAATATTCATTTTTATAGGATAACGTCAAACTTAATACCACTTGCCACTAAAAGTGATGTGAATATAGATTATATTTTACCATACAAAAATATATATAAGGAAATTGCAGACAAAATTAAGAGCAGTAATATGAGAGTGGACTTTCATCCTGATGAGTTTTGCGTACTAAATACAACAAGAAAAGAAGTATTAGAGGCATCTTTTAATATACTTAATTATCATTATAACTTGCTTAAAGCGTTTGGTATAAAAGAAAAGGTAATGATAGTTCATGTAGGAAGCTCTACATTTGGCAAGGAGATGTCAATTGCAAGATTTAAAAAAAATTTTGGAAAACTACCCAAACATATTAGAGAATGTATTGTTGTTGAAAATGATGATAAAATATTTAATATTAAAGATACTTTAGAGTTGTGTGAGAGTATAGATAGGCCAATGGTATTAGATTATCACCATTATATTTGTAATACTGGCGAATTAAATATAGATGAGTATTATGAAAGGATTTTTAATACATGGAAAAGTATTAACCCAAAAGTACACATCTCTAGTCCAAAGAGTAATCTTAAGAGTGAGTTTAGAAGTCACCATGACTATATAAATTCAGATTCATTTATATCTTTTTTAGAGCAAATAAAACATTTGCCGTATGATATAGATGTTATGTTAGAGGCGAAAGCTAAGGATGATGCTCTGTTTAGACTTATAAGAGAATTAAAATACAAAACTAATTATAAGTTCATTGATGAGACTAGTTTTGAAATTTAAAGAGTATAAAAGATATAATAATGAGATTTAAAAATATAAATGAAGGATATCTTTTAGAAAATGTTTTTATTTTAAGTAAGATTATCAAAATACTTGGCTGTTGAGAATAGCTAATTTATGTAGTATAATATACATGTATGGAGGTAGATTATGCAATACGAATTAGCAAAAAAATTAGGAATTAAAAAAGAAGTAGTAGATTTATATAATGAATGTGAAGAAGAAATAGGAGAAAGATTTAGAGAAATACATGATATAGCAATGCAAAATACAGCTAAAGTAATGGATGCTTTTTGGAAAAATAAACTTAGTGAAACTCATTTTATACCATCAACAGGATATGGCTATGATGATATTGGAAGAGAGACAATTGAAAAGATTTATGCAGAAGTATTTGGCGCAGAGGATGCATTAGTAAGAATACAGTTTGTAAATGGAACACATGCCTTATCTACAGCATTATTTGGCAATTTGTTACCAGGGGATACTATGCTTAGCATAACTGGGGCACCATATGATACATTAGCAGAAAGCATTGGTATAGTTGAAAATAAAATGTCTTTGATAAATCTTGGAGTTAAATATGAACAAGTGGATTTAGTGGATAACTCTTTTGATTTTAAAGCAATACGTGAAAAACTAGAAACACAAAAAATTAAGCTTGTATTTATTGGAAGATCTAGAGGTTATTCAACAAGAAAATCTTTAACAATTTCAGAGATTAAAGAAGCTATAGATTTTGTAAAAAATATAGATAAAGATGTTATAGTTATGGTGGATAATTGCTATGGTGAATTTGTGGAAAAACTAGAACCAACTAATGTTGGCGCAGATTTAATAGCAGGGTCTTTAATTAAGAACATAGGTGGAAGTCTTTGTGAAACTGGAGGTTACATAGTAGGGAAACGTGAGTGTGTAGAGCGTTCAGCTGAGCGCCTTACTGCGCCTGGAATTGGTAAAGAATGTGGAGCAACGCTTGGAAAGAATAAAGAAATTTTGCAAGGATTGTTTATGGCGCCACATATAGTTGAAAATGCTGTAATGACTGCATGTATATGTGCAAGCATGCTTGAAAAACTTGGCTTTGATGTTTCACCTACAGCTTTTGAAGACAGAACAGATATAATTCAATCTATAATATTTAATGATAAAGAAAAACTAATAAAATTTATCCAAGGAATACAAGCATCTAGTCCAATAGATAGCTTTGTAAGACCAGAGCCTTGGGCAATGCCAGGGTATACTGATGAGGTTATAATGGCAGCAGGTACCTTTGTGTCTGGTGCAAGTATAGAACTTTCAGCAGATGCTCCAATAAGGCCTCCATATATGGCATATATGCAAGGAGGAATAACTTATGAAAGTGCAGTTATTGCTATATGTAAGGCTATATCTGATGTTTTGGGTAATTAGTTTATGAAAGTTTGTATAATAGGTGCTGGACCTGCTGGCATGATGGCAGCAATAACTGCCAAAGAACAAGGCCATGATGTTGTTATATTTGAAAAAAATAGCACACCTGGCAAAAAATTAGATATTACTGGAAAAGGTAGGTGTAATTTAACCCATAGTGGGGATGATGAATACTTTTTTAGTAATGTTGTGTCTAATCCAAAGTTTCTTATGAGCAGTATAAGTAACTTTAATAATAGTGATTTAATAAGATTTGTACATGGGCTTGGTGTTAAAACTAAAGAAGAAAGAGGTAACAGAGTATTTCTTGCTTCAGACAATGCACATGAATTAACAGTAGCACTTGAAAAAAAGTTAAAACAATTAAAAATTCAAATTATAACAGAAAGTGGTATAAAGAAAATAGAAATAGAAGATAACAGAGTAGTTGGAGTTGTAACGCTATCTGGAAAAGAATACAAGTTTGACAGAGTTGTTATAGCTACGGGCGGAGTAAGTTATCCTGCGACTGGTAGTACAGGCGATGGTTATACCTTATCTAAAGAATTGGGTCATACGATAGTAGATATAAAACCTGCTCTTGTACCTTTAATATTATTTGAAGCTGATGAGTGTAAATTAACAGAGGGACTAACTCTTAAGAATGTTAACCTAAAAATTAAAGTAGACGGAAAAGTAATTGATGAGAGATTTGGCGAGGCTGTTTTTACATCAAACGGCATAAGTGGACCAATAGTTTTAAGTACAAGTAGCAAAATGACTAAATTAAGTAATTTAAATGAGCTACTAGAGAATAAAAAGATTATAGTTAGTTTTGACCTGAAACCGGCGTTATCTAATGATGAATTGTATAAAAGAATTACTAGAGATTTTGAAAAATACAAGAATAAAGAATTTAAAAATTCACTTTCAGACTTGCTTCCAAAGAGCTTGATTCCTTTAATAATTAAAAGAAGTGGTATACAAGAAACAAAACAAGTAAATAGCATAACTAAAGAAGAAAAACAAAAAATGGTACATATACTTAAGAATTTGGAGTTTGATGTTAAATCTCTTGGTAATGTTCATACTGGAATTGTTACTAGTGGAGGCGTATCTACAAAAGAAATAAATCCTAAAACTATGGAATCTAAAATAGTATCCGGATTGTTTTTTGCAGGAGAGGTTATTGATGTAGACGCATATACAGGTGGATTTAACTTACAAATAGCATTTTCTACCGGATATTTAGCTGGACTTAAACTTTAGGAGGAGTTATGGATAAGAAATACACTTTAAAAGGCAATTATGAAGTACTTCTTTCAAAAGAAGAAATTGTAGTTAATAAGTCTAGATTTATAGCGTATGTGTACAATATTGAAAATACAGAACAAATTAACAAAATTATAAACAATATAAGGGCTACAAATAAAGATGCTAAGCATATAGTTTATGCATATAAATTGGAGAATACTCGGAAAGTATACGGATGATAAGGAACCAATTGGAACAGCTGGAAAGCCAATATATGCAATGTTAGAAAGAGAAAATCTAATAAATGTTCTAGTGGTAGTGGTTAGATATTTTGGCGGAATACTGCTTGGAACTGGCCCGCTTACAAGAGCATATATGAAAGTAGCTGTAACGGCTGTACAAAAATGTAATAAAGAAGAGTATATAAAATATATTAAAAAAGAGATTACTGTAGATTATAGCGATGAAAAAGAAACAATAAAAAGTATAGAAGAGAATAATGGAAAAATATTGCATATAGAATATGCAGAAAAAATAAAAATAATAGTTAATATGCCAGAAACGTAACCTAAAAATTACTAATAAAAACTCCAAATTTCTTTTTGTTAAAATCGACACGAAAATACAAAACTTTACGCTAAAAAAGCTTGAAAACCGCGTTTTGCGAGAGTAGAATATAGTTGTCGGCTGGGAAAATTTAGGAGGAAATATGGAAGAAAAATTGAAAGTAATGATTGTAGATGATAACGCAGAATTTGTAAAACTAATAACGATGTACATTAATGCTCAAAGTGGCATGGAAGTAGTAGGTAGTTTAAATGATGGCACAAATGTAATTCCTAAAATTAAAGAGTGGAGACCGGACATTTTATTACTAGATATAATAATGCCAGAAAAAGATGGTCTAGTAGTTCTAGAAGAACTAAGCGAAACGGTTGTGGAAAAGAAACCATTTACCGTTGTAATGTCCGCAATAGGACAAGAAAAAATAACAAGAAAGGCAATAACTTTAGGTGCAGCGTATTATGTAATAAAACCATTTGATTTAGAAACTTTAACGAGTAGATTAAAAGAAATGGTTAGTAATGAACCTGCTGCTTTTTATGAAAATAGGGGTACAAAATATGTAACAGCCCACACTCCTATGCAAAAAGGCGAGCCTGTAGAAGTAAGAGTCACGAATATAATTCATGATTTAGGTGTGCCAGCCCACATCAAAGGATATCAATATTTAAGAGAAGCTATAATAATATCTGTAGAAAATGAAGAAATAATAAATGCGATAACAAAGACAATGTATCCATTGTTAGCAAAGAAGTACAAAACTACTCCTTCAAGAGTAGAACGTGCTATAAGACATGCAATAGAAGTTGCTTGGAATAGAGGAGAAATTGCTATGCATGACAAAATATTTGGTTATACGGTTAATTCTAATAAGGGTAAACCTACAAACTCTGAATTTATTGCAATGATAGCAGATAAAATAAGACTGGAATCTATGCAACCTAATAGAGCGGTAGTATAAACTATATAAAAGGTCTCAACGTAAGTTGGGATTTTTTTATAAGAAGGACTAACGAAGTTAATAATTGCTTTTACTTCGAACTAGCCCTTTTATAATTTAATTTCTGCCTAAATATTCTATAATGATAGTTACTATTGAATTAGTAAAGTAAGAATCTGAAGATATATTTTTTAAGTCTGGGGACGCAAGATAAAGTGTTTCTTTGCCAAGATTTACGAGTTCATACAACTTTGAGGTATCAGCAATTGCCAATATTCCTTGAGCAGTTACTTGAGTAGCAATTTCGTTATAATTCCATTTGCTTGCGCCTATATAAATATTATCTGTTCCAACTTCTCTAAAACCAACAGACATAAAGTCAGAGTCTGGTCTAAAGTCAGTATCTGTTTTTTGTGAGTAGCCAGATATAACAAAAGTTACTTTATAGTGACCTACTAAATTAAATTTAATTGTTTCAGCATCAGAATCTAATGTCACTATATTGTTAATATTTAATTCAGTTCTATCAATAGGTAGTCTTGCACTTGCAGGAACAGGAACGCCTTCTGCAGAAGTTCCGTCATTGTATGTTACAAGATACGCAGAACGAATTAGATTTGGGCCTGGATCTCCTTGTTCACCTTTCTCTCCTGCGTCACCTTTAGGCCCTTTTATTTCGCCTGCATCTACCCAGGCATTATCTTTATCTGACCATACATACAAATGTGTACCTACAAGATATGCATCCCCTATATTTCCTACGGGTTGTTCTGTGACCAAATCTTGATATGTTGGGTAAGTACCCAATATGTCAACACTAGTTCCATCAGTTCCACGTGGAATAACAAATTCAAGAATGTGTTGGTTTCCAACCTTTCTGTGATTTACTGCTGCTGCAGAGCCTGGTGGAGCAGTAATAGTAGAACTTATAGCAATTGTTTCTGATTCACCAGTAGCACCTGTAGGCCCAGTAGTTCCAGTGGCACCAGTTGGTCCTGTGGCACCCGTAGGCCCAGTTACACCAGTGACACCGGTAGGGCCAGTTACACCAACAGGGCCAGTAGCGCCTGTAGTTCCAGTAGGTCCAGTTGAACCTGTAGGCCCTGTAGCGCCTTTTACGCCTTGCATTCCTTGCACGCCTTGAGGCCCAGTGGGTCCAATAGGTCCGGGTACACCCTGAATTCCCTGTACACCTTGAGGCCCAACTATACAGCAAGGCCTAGGACAACAACTAGGATTGCAGCTAGTATTAGAACATTCAGGCGATTTAAAGCAATTATTCATATATTATTTATCCTCCTTTATTATTTTGAGACATGCTCTATATATTTTATGCAAAGAGCATTATCCCTGTTAACACGCATTATTCAGCGTTTAATTTTTCAAAAAGTTCTTTGTTATGTAAATAAGATTTGTTAAGAGGCTTTACCTTTCCGGCTAATTCATTGTATGCTTTAGCTTGAGCCATATCATTAAGGTTATAATAGCAAACACAAAGCTCAATATATGGTATAAAGTTATAACAGTCTAAATTATAAAACCCACCTTTAGTAGTATCTAAAGGAATAGTTAGAGCTAACTTATACCAATATATAGCATTAATGTAGTTTGTAGCATTTAGAAAAAAATTACCAAGTTCGCAGCATATTTCTGCTCTAGGTAAGTCGTACATAAAGCTTCTGGTAAGAGTTAAAAATGCATTATTTTTATCCTCAATATCCATATAACAATGATACAAGTCAAGGCAAGCATTTATTTTATTTTCTACCCAGCCATCTTCACGATTAAGAAATTCGTTAAATTGGGAAATAGACTTATCATATTCTTTTGCATAATATAATTCTCTTGCATAATAGAATTGTTGCCTTGCATCAAGATTAAGCCCTTTTTTTATCATGTTTTCAAATATTTTTAGATTTCTCTTTGGGTCTGTTACACCTATTTTTTTATGTGTTACACATATATCGCTATACAAAGTTTGACCTGAAATTGGAATTACCTCATGAATTGGACTTACCCACATGTATTTCTTTTCTCTTTTTAAAATACGTTCTCTATAATATGAAAAGTTGACATTACCATTTTCGTCAAAGCCAGTGTTATATTTAAGTAAAACCATATCTACTTTTTTATCCAGATTTTCTTTTAATTTTAAAAGAGCTTCCATATCTTTTTTAAGAATTACATCATCTGCATCTAACCAAATTATATAGTCCTTTGTTGCTTTTGAAAATGAGTAATTTCTGGCTGCTGAAAAATCATCTATCCATTTAAAATCATATATTTTTGTGGTAAATTCTTTAGCAATATTTTTTGTATTATCCGTTGAGCCTGTGTCTACAATAATTATTTCATCCACAACATCCTTGATAGAGTCAAGACATCGTTTAAGAACTTTTTCTTCATTTTTAACAATCATGCAAAGGCTTAATGAAATCATAATTACCTCCATATATATTAAGTATATGTGTTCATATGAAGTGTGTTACAATTTGAAAATTATTAAAATATGTAAAAGCTCAAAATTAGTATTGCAAATAGTAAAATTTTGATATAAAATATAACAAACGGAGGAAAAGACGTGAAACTATTGGAAAATTATGTAAATGGGGGGGGGGCAAAAAAGCCTTCTAAATAGTTTTTCAAGACCAAATATAATTGGCCTATGCTTTGCATACGAAATTTGTATGTAGGGCATAGGTCTTTTCTGTGTTTAAATTCAAAAGAAAGAGGGAGATATGAAAATGAGTA